>Ga0228710_1003332_pt1 | contig 25609 bp, 15 predicted proteins | sample MedpolnodulmetaG_FD_177995 | JGI IMG/M metagenome (GOLD analysis project Ga0228710, IMG submission 177995) | Root nodule microbial communities from Medicago polymorpha collected in Santa Monica, California, United States - pink nodules | ecosystem: Host-associated > Plants > Roots > Nodule...
CCAATGCCGTTTTATCAATTGACTCTCTTAGTTTTTTTTTTTCCAATTAGTCTAGTGGTTAGAATTCATCTTTAAGGTGAAAAAGTAGGGTATCCACGATTTGAACCATGACCCATACATATATTATGCATTATCCTACCGACTAAGTTAAGCACGTGGGGGCAATTAAAAGAAAATTCAATAGAGATAACCCAAAATCATAGATACAAAATTATGACATATTATAAAATACGATAAACGTTTACCTTCATCATGGATAACAATCGAGTGATGTTGTGAGAGAAGCCTTAATCAGAGTAGGGTTGAGAGAGTTTTCTCTTCCTTCCCGATGCCTTTAGAATGAGAGTATGTTGAATGAATTTTCTGATCTAATGAGATAATCTGTATGTATAAGCACTAGTAGGGAGAGTGACATCTCAACAAGCTTACTATGAGAAACGATCCAACCCATCACGACATGTTTCTAATTTATAACTCAGTAATAAATATCCTTTTTTAAACCCACTTTGGTTGATATGGTGGTATTGGCTTGAGACTTGAAAGTGTGCTAATCTTTAAGGTCTCATGCTCGATTCTTCCTCATACTCATTTGAGTGAACTAATTTAACTTATAAAAAAAAAGCCAATTTTTTAAGGAATATCATTTTATTCAATGCAATATTATAATTATAATTAATAGTTGATATTATAATTTATTATTTTAATTCTGGATTAAAGTTAATCCATAAAATTCAACAGACCCTTCGTAGGTTCATATTTGCTTTTAAAAAAATGTGCATGAGTTTAGCCGATAAACTCTTTAAAAAAAATTACATGTCTAATAGGAGTAAGTGCATCAACATCTAGTTCATCTATTCCTAGCTAGTCCAGTTAATTATGTCGTTTATAGGCCCTGAATTACGAAATAATAATGGAAACGCAAAGAAGCACGTGGAAAAGAGGCCAAGAAGTCGATATTGATAATGGTGGGCTCAGTTTTCTTGTCGGGTTTTGAAACCAAAAAAGTACAAGAAGACAAATTTAGTGACAGAGAGGTGAAAGTATTGATCTTGTTTTAAGATGACGAAATAAAGTGAGTCTTTGTGTAACTGAAGAAGGAAGCGCTGTAATGCATGATTCTAGCATGCATCTATGTCCAGCCACACTCAAGTGTTAATTGATACTTCTTCTCTTTGCCCTTAACAAACACACACACATGAATGACACACCATGATACTTAGCATATACATATATGTTTAGCTTCTTTATTTGATGTGTAGACTACCGAAATCTTGTTCAACAAGAAAATTGTATATGATCAAAATGATCTTAAAAATTGTCGATATCGATTATTTTAGTCTCTAAATTTTCTTAAAAGGATTATGCGTCCCCAAATTTGTAACATGTCATTTATTTGAGTTCCTTCGTAAAATTTTCTGTTAAAGTGTGTGAGTTGCGCACACATTAAATATGTCGACACATGGATGCCACATCATTGCCATGACCATTTAATTGGTCCAAAATTGTTAAACTATACATAGACTAATTTGCCTATAAGTGAGAAAATTAAATAGTGGGACTCATTTTAAATTTCGCAATAAATTGTTTATTAGCACAAATGACTTCTAATTGGATTGAAATTACAATAATAACATTACAAAACATCAAGCAACTATAACAACCTTATTATATAAACGATATCTATATCAATCTACAATATATAGTTAAAGAGTCCACATCAGACAAATGATGGTCTGAACATGTATTTATAAGTGGGGCAATTCTCACTTCACAAGCCGGATTTGTGAAGCTGATTTTGTAGAGTTGTGTTAGATCCAACCACGATTTTTAAGATGGTATCAGAGACTTGTTAAAGTGTCCACAAACCAAGCTCAATAGTGCTGGCCGTGAGAGAGTATATTAAAGAGTCTCACATCAACCAAAATATAATCGAACAATCCTCACCTCACAAACCAGTATTTCAAACTATAATAAATTTAAGATATATAACTTATTTCAAACTATAATAAATTTAAGATATATATAACTTATTTCATTAACATTCTCACTTTACTCACTAAATTAAGACTCAACTTTGCTTATTAACCTTGTACTCCACACCTCTTAACTTTCATGTTTATTAGCTAAAGATTCAACATTATCTACTTCAAAGTTCAAACATTTTCATACCTATCTTTTTAATAAAGTTAAACTATATTATATTTTTGTGGTGATTGTGATTCTTGTCATACATATGATTGCCTGGCGTTGGTTAGTGGTGGGTATCTATTCATCAAAGTGATAAAAGGAAGATGGGGACAGAAGTTTGGGGTAAGAATCATGGGAGAATAGAGTTAATGCATATGTCATGAGCTTCTTGCACTTTGTATGTTATGAAATGACACTTCATATGTATATTTCAACAAAAAGTGAGTATTCTATCACGGTAATCACGCATCCTTGTGTCATATTTTTCATCTTTTTCCCCAAAATACATCTCACCGTAACCCATAAGCCATTAAACCTATAAATAAACATACGGTTACAAAAAGACTATCAGAATTGAAGGATTATTTTTCTGATTAGTATGTTAATTTGCTTGTGTGTGTGAGAAGTTTATCTTAAAATGAGACGAACTCATTTGTTGTATTTGAGTTAGAGTATATCTTTTTTTGATCAATTGAGTTAGAATATATCTTGTACTCTTTTAGTTGAATATACTTTGCTTATCTAAAAAATAAAATAGTTTTTATATCCGTCAACAAAAAATTAGTGTGGGATGGAGAACACAATTTCATTGGTTTACTTCGACTAATAAATCTGACTAGGTAAATAAAAAAATAGGAACAAAATTAACTTGTTAATTCCTTATATATGTGTGTGTGAATTTAGAGAATACTGTATAACTAAGAATAGTGTCATAAATGTACCCAAAATTTATTTATTGAGATAGAGGCATAAAACATTTACAACCAATAGGAATTTCCTACAAAATCATGAGGTAAGGGAATGTTGGAATTAATAACATGGCAGGCTATATAGTTGCTGGCATTAAATATTGAAGGGCAAAGACACATTAATATATTTGAGACACATTACTTCCCTCAAAAAAAATATTGGAGACGCATAACACAAGTTTTTTTTTGTTACAAAACACATTACACAAGCTATTGATTTTTATGTGAATTTAGTTTCACTATAAGTTTTATACGACAGTTATTAGTTAAAGTAAGGAATAAAGATGAGAATTAAACCGAACCATAAGATTTTGATACTCTTGTATTATATATACTTATACTATGCTATACATAAGACTTAATATGTGTCACCTCTATTAGTCAAGTACATTGGCAAGAAATATAGTAAACTTGACTATTGTATTTTGTTATTACCTTTAAAAAAAATGTATTTTGTTACTAATTAATAAATAGTTAATTTTAGACTTGTTCAATTTATCAAGCCCATCATATATTGCTGTAACACATGCACATATAAAAGTACATAATCATAGATAAGTTAAAAGTGTAAATTGTTTTACTCTTACAATTTTGAAGAGAAAAATGCTAATTTACTATTAATGTAACATTAAAATCTGAAAGTATTCTCTCTCTTAACTTATTCAAAAGTTGGCAGTGATTCATTAAACTTTACAGACACCAAATCGCACCACACTGCAAAGATAGAAAGGCATAGAGGGAAAATAGGTAGATTGAGGGAGAAAGAGCAATGTTACAGGCTTTGATCAGTCACTGCTACATTGGTACACTGTGCTATATGTTTTGTGCATTACATTGATCAATCAGTATATATCTGAAGATCACTCAGTTCTCTGATACATAAAGAGGAACACGCTATGTGTTCAGATTCTTCTGTTTATAAATTAGAAAATTAAATTACACATATAAACAAAATTATCAAAGGTGTAACATTGAAGTATAGCAGTTTCAATTAACAGTCCAAAAATTCCATTACAGATCCCAAAAAGAGAATAAGTAACTTATCACCGACCTCTTTTTGAGTTGTGGGGCTTAAGATTGCCATGTCAAGACAAAACTACAATTCATTAGATCATCATCAATACCTGAATTTAATCAACTTATTCTAATTCAGTTTGGAACATTTGAATCACCACATTTTTCTTCCATTGAAGAATATCATATATACAATGAGCAAAGCATGTGAAACATTACATGTTTACACCGATAATAATTTGAGAAAACAACTATTTGAATGTAATGACATGTGTTAGAGTCGAACACTGACATGACATGAATGTGACATGTTGATGCTACGTAGCTAAATCACTCATTACTTTCCCAATTTCCATGTTAGATTGATACACATTACTGGTAATGGATAGTATATAAAAAATAATGGAGCGTAGAAAAATATGAAACTATCAAATATATTAATTAAAAGAATTGTGACAATTATATTGACTAGCATCAAGCTTAAATTTATCAATGCAAAAGTTTTTTTTTTTTTATCAATACAAAAGAGAAATTTGACAATTATATTACACATGCTGAATTTTTCAACAAAATGCTATGATATAAACAAGACAGACTCATAGAAAGATGTTTTAATTTAGATTTGGACAATTATATAGTACTATTGCATTGCAAACAATTCCTTCATTCTTCACTTTTCCTTAAACAAACTTCTTCTTCGGATTGTCAGAATCACGGTGAGCCATTCTGATTTGACAAATGCTACACTTTAAAACTTCAACAAAATTACGATATACCGCCGTAATTTTGTCAAACTCACCGCTCTTCCGAACACAGACTTGATCAATCCTCTTTAGGGCAAAGCAGTATATGGTTGCTGCTGCTGCACATCACCCCAAGCATGAACACCATTATTAATCCAGTTGTTGTTTCCATTTTGATCATGATCACCATTAATGCAAACACTAAGATCAGTAGTTGTTGCAGGAGCCATCACTGATGAATAAGAATTCATACCAAAGAACCATTCACTTGCACTTTCTTTTCTTAAATCCCCACCACCACCAACTTGAAACATCTCAGCCTTTGAAATCTCAAGATTCTGAAACAAAATAGGTTGAGGCTTTTCAATGCTAACCTGAGAAAGCAAAACAGTTCCACTCTCTTTCCTGTTATTATCTTCAAACAAGGTTGCTAATCTCTGCTGCTGAAGCTTCAAATGCAAATCCTGGTTCCTACAACTCAATGATTCAATACTAGAAGCAAGACTAGTGCAATTAGTATTATTAGCACTAGTACTCACGTTCATAAAGTTCATTCCTTGAATTGCATTTTCATTTCCACCATTAATAAACCCACCTCCATTTGAAGAAGAGAAAGGATATAAATTTATACCATTTGGATCAAGGTGAAAACTTGAAGCACTTGTAGTAGAAACACAAGTGTTTGAACTTGAAACTCCACCAATGGAAGAAAATTGGTTATAGTAAAATGGTTTTGAAGAGAAAGGTAAGGGTAAAGAACCAAGATGAAAATCAAGTGAAGGTGAAGATGAGTACTTATTAATGGCTTGAGATGATGAAGATGATGAGTGTTTGAGTTTTTGTTTCTTTCTACAACCACCACCTATCGGAACGTTACGCAACGATCCACCATTTGTCCAATATCTTCTGCATGTTTTGCAGAAATGTCTTGGTTGAGTGAGACTGTAATTGTTGTAGTAACAGAATTTTGTGTTTGGAGAATCACATCTTGGACATTTTATTACAACTTTTTGTTGATCTGTTATCTTGGTTTCTGAAGAAGAACCTTGTTGGTTTTCATGATCTTGTGTGTTTTTGTGATTTGGTGCCACCATTGAATGAATGTTGAGAGAGAAAAAAGAGAAAAAGTTTTTTCTTTAATTTATGGAAAGGGAAGATAGGAGTAGTTGAATGATGATATGATTTGATGCATGGTGGTGGTGTAGGAGAGGAAGAGAAGGGTGTAGTTGAGATGAATCTTGATAGGTACTGTAGTATGCTTGTGATTGTTATTAAAATGATGTGATGAGGTGGGTTTAGAGGTCTTTTTCATATGATCTTAATGCATAAAAGAAAGCCAAATTTATATATATGGATGGGAGGCATGGAGACAAAAAAATGACAGAAGAGAGAGAGAGAACCTAAACGAGAAAAATGAATGAGGGATACATAACTGCTATACAAGTTTTATATATGATGCGCAATGTAACAGTAGGATTAGCTAGGCTGAGAGCTGATCATTTACGGTTAATACTAATTTTAGAATTAGGGTGAAGCACGGATAAAGATACCGACATCAGATACAACACTGACACTAACATTCTAAGAACAGTAATGATTTAATTTTTTTTTTTATATAATTCAATATAATTATATGTGTGTCGGTGTCGGACATGACACATGTACTTGGTGTCGAACACGACATGTGTCTGACACCGAGACACGCCTAATCTGATAAGTGTTCGTGCTTAATGGATTAGAGTAAATCCTTAATTTGATCAAATTATAGAGGTCCTTTAACCTTTTAAAAAATATATATTTATAGCGTCAATCTTTTAAATAGATCTCAAAAACTATTCTTAAAAGAATTTGTGCACCATAATTTTCTCAAACATTATTCATAAACATTATTCTCAAATATTAGATTAGTCTTTAATGTTGCAACCGAAGATGTGTTTTAGATGAAACTTTTTTTTTTGAATAATGTATTAGATAAAATTTATTTATACTAAAATATAAAATGTTGGATAATATTGAGCAAAAAAGTGCGTTAAAAACTATGTTTTAGATGTTTTATTAACATTATTCTTCAAAGAATGAAAGAGATATATTGGAAATTGATTTGATGAGCACAAAGAATTATAATACATTAGTCATGTAGCTTTCTCTTTACAGTCCGGGACATGGTCTAACAAACTTCTCCAAACAGTACGCAAGCCCTTTCTTTCTCTTTTAATTTAAGTTACATAACATGCGTGGATTTTGACACTTTTTTTTTGTATTTATTTGGCAAATTTTTAAATCACAAGCACTTAAAGTGGACCAAAATATCATGCTCTAACTTTACTATTTGAAATTATCATTTTTTCCGTGGGAACAAAATTTTAAGTTATGTTATATTTTTGTTAAATTCAAGGAACCAGATTTTGCGATAAAGCTCTTAGTTTGTGTTGGATTCTACCGTGATAAAAATTGATTTTATACGAATGATTTTAGTTAAAAATTAAGTTTGAAATAATAATTTATGTTTTGATGCGCTCACATAAAAATGGTTTAAAAAATAAACTCGAGTACAAATATCATGCTCAAAGGAAACCATATAAATTTAATAAAGGAATTCCATATGCAACAATATGTTAGTGCAACAAGACAATCAAGAACGAAATTGCTCTTAAGATGCTTTCTAATTTACTATGAACAAACCCAAAACATAGGAGTGTTAGAAAATCTAGGTGGGTTTCAACACTTTAACGGGTGAAACCTACAGTGTTAGAAAAAAGTCTCCATAGCACTCATCTTTTAACATTTATTGTATCTATATAATGTATCGGCTACTATATAAGATCTACTTCAAGTATTAATGCTTAGATTATCATGTTAGAAAATCTTTATTTGAGTTTAAACCTAAAACATAAGAGTTATGTGTATAAATTTTAGACGATGTTTATCAATTTCGTCTCTATAGAAGCTGTACAAGTAAATAGAAGATGGAAGTTGTTTTGGTATGTAAAAGGAACAAAACAGCAGCATTAACACAACATCACTGGATCGATGCTCTGTATTCTGCCAACACCAACACCAACACCTTGTCTACTTCTCTCCTTGAAACGTCCCTTTCTGAACAAAATATTACTTTCACCTTTCTAATTTACTTTGAACAAACCCAAAAAAAAATAACTTACCTCACATCATTAACTTTAGTTAATTAATTGCAATAGTGATTTTTTTGGGCTGCAGTACACTGCTGCTCCATTATCAATCAATGCTACGGGAATGGCCCCCCTATACTACACACAGCTTTCTAACTTGCTTAACAATAGTTGGGTAACAAAAGTACAAATTTTGATTGAATAGAAGGCGAGAGTGCAAAGTTATGAATTAAAATGACTCTTTACCTAAATTAAAATCTCATTTCATCCATCTCTAATTATAAGATCATTTAAAAAAAATGTTTATCCCTAACTATAAGACTCATTATAAATGTTTAGGTGCATTTGTTATTCTTTTTCCAAATACACCACTTATTATGAGGCATGCTATGTAGTACGATGCAATATGCCTTACGAAATTAGACGACAGTCTAAATAACGTACCATACATGGGTAGTTTGGTGGAATAGAAAATCAACTATGGGCAAAAAGGTAATAGCAACTCAATAACAATACACTTCGTTGTTTTTCGTCGTGTGCCGTTCGTAACATCCAGCATTTTTAATACATGTGATTTTCTTAACCTATTCTTATAAAAAATAACTCAAGGAATGATATTTATTCAAGATAGGAAAATGTTAACTAATACCTCTGTGACACTTTTTAAGGTCTTTAAATGATAATTTATTATGAAAATATGTGTAATCAATGCATCAAAATTTGAAATAGTTTTTACACTCATTAACAAGACCGTTAAAATATAGCAACAAGAAAACAAAATAACACTATTAATATGCTAAATGACATAAAATGGGAACATACTTTGCTGAAATTTCTCATAATATGAGACTACCATGAGCAAAGTCAAAGTCAATAAGTAATATAGTTTTCCCCTACATTTATTTGAGAAAAAATGAACCATTTAAAATTCCTCTCAAAAGATGAACTAAGCAAAATAAAAAAATTAAGAGCTCTTCAATGTATTCCCAATATCAATAACAAATCGATATTTGACATCTGCTTTAAGTAGACGCTCCAATGCAGTGTTCACATAATCAGCTGAAACAACTTCAATTTTAGGTTTTACGTCGTGTTTGGCAGCAAAGTCAATCATTTCTTGTGTCTCCTTAATTCCTCCAATCATACTCCCTCCTATTATCTTTCTCCCTACAAACAAAACATCATATTTGTGTGTGATTCACATTGTCAATAAAAAATTGTTGCAGAATATAAGGCACCTTTTGTATCATATGGTATGTCAGAATCATGACGACCTAATGTGATTTGGTAGAAGCTATAAAGTGTAACTTTTAGAAAATCATCACAATCGTCGTAATTCTGATATATCCATCGTAACACTAAACATAGGCTCAATGGCAAGTGTACTTTTATAAAACATGTGGTATTATTTTGCTTGTGCTTACCCATAAGTAAAGGAAATACTGGTAGCTCTAGAGGCTTCTCCGGTCCACCAACAATAACAAGTTTTCCATGAGATTTCAGAAGACCAATCAAAGGTAACAGAGGATGGACGACAGGAACTGTGTCAATGATGCCATTCAAGGTGCCTGTTGCAGCCTAAATAGAAAGGAATGATAATGTGTTTTGTTTCAAGGTGATAAAAGTAAATGAATAAATAAATGCATGGTTAGTAACCAAAATAATAAAAAATAAATGCATGGTTACCTTCATGTAAAATTTGTTTTTTTTTGTTTAGTTTCTAGAGGACCTAGTAATCCTGAGTTTGTCTAAAAATTAAGAAAAATCTAGCATGCTCGCAATGATCAGTAGTCTTGTAACAACCGAACTCGAGTGATTGCAATTAATTCTACCTTAATTGAACATGAGTTCAAATTTTGGTCGATTATCAGGGTCCTTTTCTATGAGAATAGGATAATTAAGACCAAAAAGAAAACAAAATTTGATCATACTTACTCTATTTCATATTCGATTATTACTATAAAAATTGTCAAACACTCACAAGAAGACAATGCTACCATTTAACAATATATACATACCTGCATTTGATCTTGTTCAGTACTAACAACAAATGAGTCAGCTCCAAGAAGTTCAATAGCGTCCTTCTTTTGGTTAGGAGAATTGCTAATCACTGTTACCTTAGCACCAAAAGCTTTGGCAAATTTCACAGCCATATGACCAAGTCCACCAAGACCAACCACACCTAATTGCAAGTTAGGTTTATCAAGCCCATAATATTTCAAAGGGCTATACACCGTGATCCCGGCGCAGAGGAGAGGAGCTGCAGCATCAAGAGGTAAGCTAGTTGGAATGCTGATCACAAAGCTTTCGTTGACGACCATTGTGTCGGAGTAGCCTCCATATGTGATGGTGCCATCAAGATTCTTGGAACCATATGAGAGAATCACTTTTGGACAGTAATTTTCGAGATTTTCGTTGCAATTTTGGCATGAGTGGCAGGATTGAACCATGAACCCAACACCTACCTTGTCTCCAACTTTGAATTTTTGTACCTTGTTTCCCACCTCTGTTACTTCACCTACAATCTCATGCCAAAAGAATTCAGTGTATTCTTGTTACTATTTTGGTCAGACACTTACAAAAGTTTTATTGTTAAATGAACAAAAGCATAACTTCCACTAGATCAGACTATAACAAACAGGCCAATCAAATTCAACTAGAACAATTACATATTATTCATTTATTTAGTGCATGTTTTGAGTTACGGTGAGTATGATAGAATCAATGTGAACCACCTATAAGACATTGGCAGAAGGCAGAAGCTACACAATGCAGCTTCAACAAAATTACGGTGACATCGTGATTTTACCGATCTCATGCTCATCCAAAAATAAATTAAACACATTTGAAAGCGACAAATATTCATAGAAAGCAACAAATATTCTTAGTTTTAAGTTTTTAGAAAGCGGCAAAAAAATTATTCCTTTTTTTTCTTAACTATATCTCACATATTTTTAACACATGATTTCATTTATCAAATTTAAGCACAAAAGAGTATTTGAAAATCACTCAATATCAATGGACAATAGTTTATATATTAAAAGTTGCGCATAATTAACTGTGTAACAGTACATAATTATTTTCGTAAAAAAAAAAACAGTAGATAATTAGTTGTAATAATTGATTTGAACTTAAAAATTGATCCAGATCCTCTAAAGGATAAAAACAAAAACAAAAATGGAATATTTTATCTATACTATATATGAAAACTACCCCTTTCAGCATTTTTGGGCTGACTTCCTTAAAAAAAATAAATTGGGTTGGCTTTTTTTTTTCTTCCAAAAATGTCTTCAATTTTCAATACAAATAATACATGTAACAAATAGATAAGAATAAAATTAAATATTAAAAAAAATGTAACAAACACGATATGAATATGTATATATATATATGTCTGTTTTTCTTTATTTATCATTTAAAAAGTGTAACAGACTAAATGAGTATATTTATACTTAATTTTTTTTTTATAAGCAAGGAGAGAAGACAGACATTAAGAGGCAACATCGACATCCCAACTAGGTTGCCACTCTGAGCAACCTCCATCTTATGCCGCCAAACTCTAGAAATTTTATTAAAAAAGGGGGCGTGGAGCGTGGGGGCGGGGACTAGGCCAAAACCCTCAAAGGAAAACAGAAAGGAAAAATAAGCAGAAATCAAAAACAACCAAAAAAACAGATTATGGAAATCTGTAGTTAGGTAAACCACATCTATCCTTAAAGAAATCTACCTTCAATTCATCCGAAAGAGATGGAAGCCAAACCGTAATCATCAGTTCCGCAATAAAAATAAGCATATGTATATATAAATTCTTTAAAGCAATCCGAGTATCAGAATTACTGATACCTCTAACATTCCAATAGAAAAAATTCATTGATCAGTCGAATGAGGATCACCCCGAGCACGAGTTTTAGTAGGTTGCTTCGGCAAGACTTGTTGTAATTTAAGTTTTTGTCTCTGCTTCCTAGTTAAGATCGGCATGAAATCTCCAGCAGCTGATCTTTTGTCATATTCACGAACTCTTTCCCACAAGTCTAAACTGTGCTGGATATTCTTATTGGGATGAACTTCTTGTTGTTGTAAACCGGCAACCACTTTCTCCTTTTGAATTGTCGTGGGCATGCTAACATTTTCAACAAGGGCTGCTTAATAACCACAGGTAAAACTAAAGAATTGCGTGCACCGGAATGCACGTCAACGTGCTCAACAATCGTATCCGTTTGAACCTGAACCGATTTTACAGACACCTCATGCACCTCAATGTCCTCAACAGGGGATGAATGTGATACACACTCATGGGAACCCTTGGGACTCTTCGCCAGCTCCCGTGGGATCGAATGATTGTGTTCCACATCATCAGAACGCGTAACTGTAACATCGTCTATCGTGGGGTTATCCAACTTCTCCCGCGATGATTGATGCAACCGCTCCGCTCTCTCAGAATGGACATCAGCGTGCGCAACAGGGGACTCTAACACTGGTGTAACACATGGAAGCTCCTCAGGAGAAATTATGTCAAACACATTGTGAAATGGAAAGCTGAAATAGTTCGACGACAAAGACGACATAGACACGTCCTTCTGAGAAGTTGCCACTGTTGATGTAACAATAGAAACCAGCCCCAATTGGGAATTAGCATTCAAGGTAGTGGAAGGAGTTGGAATGTCCACTGTAGTCGAAGCCAATGATGTAGAAGTAGCAGAAACTGGCACCCTCTGGGTGGTAGCAACTGTTGAAGCAACCGGAACCCACGTCCAAGTGCTTCCATTATCCGAAGTGGAAGCTCACACATCCTTGTTTTGCCGACATGGTTTAGGGGGAGCTGTCTCGGCAATAACAATTTGTTTACCTCAATCATTTTTCTCCTTTAGTGGTTGCGGATGTAACCAATGACAAGTGGAGACATTGTGCCTAATAGGGTAACAGTGGTGGCAAAATAACGGTCTCTGCTCATATTGGACCTCCACTTTGAAAGCAAAGCCTTCTCTCTCAACAAGAATTTCATCATATGTTATCTTTGAAAGATCAATGTCGACTAAGATTCTTGCATAGTGCCCAAAAGTGCGGTTTCGTGTCGGTCCATCAGTGTCAACCGGGGTGCCAACCGTGCTTGCGATCTCCTTCAAAGTTCTCTCCCGCCAATACTCCCGCAGTAACTCAACCAAGCGAATCCAAAGTGATACATGTGTCTGTTTCTGAGAAAGGTATTTGAAATCTTTGGTCCACTGCGATAATCTCAACAAACCCGGCTTGAGGTTGACTGTACCTGCTACCCATATTTTCTGTAGATCATCCGCCGAGTCAAAGTTAAAGACATAGTAACCTTTGCCGAGAGGCACCACTTTCCAGGCCGCCGATGTTTTCCAATGCTTTCCTATATTGGTACTTAAATCATGTGCAGAATACGGCTTATCCCCCCAAAAAGAGTCAAGCGAGCCCTTGTGATTCTCAAAGCATCCCCTTTAATGCATGGAGTAGGGAGAGGTCTATCATCAATCACATTATGACCCGCTAAGGCTGCTGCAAATAACTTAGTTGTTGTTGAAATTGTCTGCACAGTTGCTGAAGGCACTGATTGCGCAACTGCTGAAGGTACGGTGTCGAACACACACAGCCAGGGGCACGTGTATGCCATCAGATGTCTCGCAGTCGCATCATACTATCTTTATATCGTACCAATATGCCACTAATTGGAAAATAGATCAGCTTGTATTAGAATGATTTTGGATTGTAGCGATAACAATAAAAAAATCATGAAAGCCACAACGAAAACGGTGTCGATGCTAATCTTTCAAAGGATAATGATATAGTAGCACCTTCACGAGAATCAAGAAAGGTCTACTACCTATACTCAATTTTTTATTATCTCATTTATACCCTTAGGCTTTGTTTGCAAGTTTTGAGGGGAGGGGAAGGAAAAGCTTAGGAGGGGAAGAGAAGGGAAGGAAGGGAATGGACAAAGGAGAGAAAACATTTCCCTTGTTTGGGAGTTAAAGAAACCAACAAGGAAAGGAGATGGAGGGCTTATGTGATAATTTTACTATTTTACCATTTTTTTCTCTTAAAATCAATACATTGTGATATACTTTGTAATTTATCTTGTAAATTATAATTGGAATTTTGAATTATTATGAGGACAAAATTGTCCATTTATATGTTTAACCCCCCAAAACCCCCGATTTGGGGGAACTTTAAAATTGGACAAATGAAGCCTTTCAAAACCCCCCAAAACCTTTCATTATTTTTTTTAAACTCTCAAACAAGGGTTTACCTCTCCATAAGACTTTCATTCCCTTCCTCTCCCCTCCAAAATCCAACTCGCAAACAAAGCCTTAAACAACTTTTTCTACAATAAAGATTGTTGTTGGAGCTATTGAAATAGATAATCATGTTTAATTTGGTTTGGTATAAATAGAAATCAACAAACATGTATATTTTTAATTTAAATCAAAATCAAAATTTCAAAAAAAAAAACATGGTTAATAATTACAAATTTTAGCACAGTAAAAAGCAGAAGAAACACAACAATAACGTACCCAGGCACTAGGGGGCAGAACTGCCCCATGTTGAACGTATCTGTCTTTCTGCTGGTTATTGAAAGAAGAAACACAACAATAACGTACCCAGGCACTAGGGGGTAAACAGAACTGCCCCATCCATTCTTCAACATGTGAAGATCTGAGTGACATATACCACAAAATAGCACTTTGAATCTTACATCTTTCTCTCCAGTTTCCCTGCACGGACATGATTCAATTTAACAAATATAATGCCAATTAAATTAATATCAAAATAACATATCATCACTGCTATGTCCTAACAAGTTATCATGTACAATACCTCCAAGTCTTAATATACTCACTTGAAAGAAAAAAATAACCCTTTTTTGACAAGATTTGCAAATTTTCAATTAATTATTTGTTTATAACATATCACTAATTTATTTATTTATCAAATTACATTTTATTAAATTAAATAAGTTTACTAAAAAATAATATTAATTGTAAATAAATTTATAATAATAATTATTATTAACGTTTTAGTTTTCTTGGTTTAGTCCTATAGTTAGAGATAACAAGGTTATTACAACTTCAAGAACATTTGATATGCTGAAGTGTAAACTCAAATTTACAATTCTCCACTTTCATTTTTCTACTTGGTGTGTGTAGTTTTCGCCGTTACAGCTTAAGGTAAACTAAAGAGCATGGAACTACTTCAAGTACAACATAATTTTTTTACGTTGTTTTGTCACCCAAAATAACCCCTAGCTAAAGTAAGGTAAGCTTAACTCAGCTGGTAAAAACAATACATAATATATATAAGTTTTGGGGTTCGAACCCGGATACCACAAAAAAATGGAGAAACGGTTACCTTCTTGAGAAGTTGAAGGGAGAGAGAACTCCAGATGAGTCCCTAGCTGCCAATCCAAAAGCCTTTCTGGGATGCTCCAACTCTGGTGAAATTGCCATTGGAAAATATTCTACCTCACTTGAGAACCAAATATGAACAATTTTTATGAGTCTATTGTATGTGGCAGACATGGCTACATGTATGCTATTTATAGTAGATTACGGAAATATGGATTGTAATGTTCAAATAGAAAAAATTAAATAATTTTGATTTTTTTCCATTAAGGACAATGTAATTTTGACCATATGATAATTTTCTGGACCGAATCTTCTCGAGCAATTACTTTTAGAATGTGAAAACAACATATCAAAGGACATATGTATGCTTTTTCTAGATGACTAAGGAAATACAATTTGTTAAGTTTAAATGGAAACATTTTCTAATTAAAAAAATAGGGACATTTTAGAAAAAATTGATCTTATTTTACATTAAAGCCAATGTGATTTTGGCATATGATTAATTTGTTGATCTGTCCAGTGAAAACGGTTGAGTGGCAACGACGGCAAAGAATACTCCGGTGTGACGGTAACGGCTTTTGGCATGGGGGCGATGAGTTTTCGCGGTGGAACGAAAGGTGCCTATAGGCACGTTAACACTCTGATGCTCAAGTCAGTAATGGTACTGAGAAAGATTGTGTAAGAAGTGTTGTGGAAAGTGAGAATGTACCTTGATGGTAAAACAAGTTCACCCTTATATAGGCTCGCGTTGGTCATAACTGTCTCGGGGTTATGCGGCGCGTAATTAGGGACGGAGGAGGACACGTGTAGGGTGATCCTCGTACAGGGGCGCACTTCCGTGTGACACGACACATGCAAGCTGACGTGCTCCTTTAGGCATGGAGCCTTAAGGTGGTGTAAGTTCAGCCACATGTCAACATGTGGTTGGTCTTCTAACTGGTCCAGAACGATTGCCCCCTAAGTCGTTGATGCCTTTATGGCGCAATGACTTTAGCAATGGAAGGAGGCGTTCAACGAGGGCGCTCGCACTAGCTTGGTTAGGCGGCGGTCTTAGCATTTTGTTAGGAAATTTTGTTAGCTTCCGCAAGAAGGTGGCGCTAGATTGCGAGTCAGTGGGAGCAGTTGACATTTAATGTTCTCGATCCAAAACGTTTGCTCCCGATGGAGTAGCCGTTTGTAACACCCTTAAAGCTATAAATCATGCAAATGATGCAATCATATAAAGAATTTAGATGTTACATCTTCAATAAATGTAAAACATGCACAATTTGTTTTTCGAAACTCGTAGTGGAATAATATCATAACATTTCATCAACGGATAATAAAATCTCCAAAATAGTCATATCACATGTATCATAATACATCACCAAATATAAATCTCAAATCTCAACATATTAAGTGATAATCTCATCAAAACATGACACTAACGACAAAGACCAACACCTAATCAGAGCCCTAGACTAAGACTCCAAAGAAAAAATGAGGTAGCTCCAAAGCTAGCCTCAAGCATACTCACAAACAAATCAACTAATCCTGCAAGTTGTCTACCCATTCATACAAATAGAGGCGGTCAACCAAACGACCACTTGGGGTTAGATAACATTCCACAAATAAAGTATAATCGAATGAAAGTAAAACGACGTATTTATTTTCAAATGATTAATAACACTTAATTAAATCATTCCCATCGGATTCAACATCATTATTAAACATCAGACATACAAGCATAAAGCTACAACAAGCACAATTTCACATCTTCACATCTTGACCAAATTTCACCAAGTACATGAATCACCAAGTTCACCAATGCACAGAATCACCAAACACATAGTCACATACAACATGTTTCACCAATTATCAAATGTATGTTATGCCCTCTATACACGACTTTATATGCATGTGGTGTCAATCATCCTCACTTGATACAACTGTATCATAATCATCGTCGATCGATACAAAGTATCCTAGTCATCATCGTTCGATATAAATATCCTAATCATCTTCGTTGGATATAAATATCTTAGTAATCTTCGTTGGATACAAAAGATCCTACTTATGAATGCATGAACATATGACTCAATAATGCATACGTTCAACCAACAAATCATCATCATCAACATCATCATTTTTCATACATGCGGTCACCATCAATATCATCGTCATTTTTGTTTGTAAGAATTCATCATCATTAATAAATCATCATCATTAAAATCATCAACAACTATCACCTCAAGGAAAATAATATTCAAAGTCACATTTTACATAAAAGATGGACAATTATCCACATTATAACATTCATCATATTAAACACTCAATTGTCATTGATTCATCATCATTCCATCATATAAACATGAATACATTCCATTTACAAGTTTTTGAGATCCTAAAACTCATTTTCGGTAAAGTTTGTCTATTTTCACAAAATCGTCCATTTTTAATTTTATCTACAAAATAGAGTTTCATGTTTTTACGTATCATTAAAAACATCCCTACATATTATCCAACATCTTAGAGTTCCATTATCAATCAATGCTACGGGATGGCCCCCCTATACTACACACTGCTATGTCACATTCTTAACAATAGTCGGGTAACAAAAATACAAATTGACCAAATTGACGGCGACTGTAAAGTCCGGATCAAATTGACTATTTATCCAAATTAAAATAACACTATATCCATCCCTAATTATAAGATTATTTTTTTTAAAAAAAAAAAGATGTTTGTACCTCACATTTTTTTGTTATAAATGTTTAGATGCATTTTTTCCCCAAATACACCACTTACTATTATGAATTTATCTTGAAATAAAAAAATAAACATTGAATGCATTTATATACAAAAGATAATTTAATAATAATCACACACTTTTTAAACAAATTTATCAGGCCAACGGCTTTTCTTAATACATATGGTTTTCGTAAACTATTCTTTTAAAAAAGAACCCAATGAGTAATAATGATTAAAGATATAGCAGCAGGAAAACAAAATAATACTTTATTGATATGCTAAATGACATAAAATGGGAATATACTTTGTTGAAATTTCTCATAATATGAGACTACCATGAGCAAAGTCAAAGTCAATAAGCAATATAGTTTTCCCCTACATTTATTTGAGAAAAAATGAACCATGCAAGATTCCTCTCAAAAGATGATGAACCAAGCAAAATAAAAAAATTAAGAGCTCTTTAATGTATTCCCAATATCAATAACAAATCGATATTTAACATCTGCTTTAAGCAGACGCTCCAATGCAGTGTTCACATAATCAGCTGAAACAACTTCAATTTCAGGTTTCACGTCGTGTTTGGCAGCAAAATCAATCATTTCTTGTGTCTCCTTAATTCCTCCAATCATACTCCCTCCTATTATCTTTCTCCCTACAAACAAAACATCATATTATTGTAGAATATAAGTCAATTGATTCGGAATATGTTTGGTATCACACTGGTATGCCAGAATCACGACGACATATTGCTACAAAGTGTAAATCTCGGTAGGTTGCCGTGATTCTAACATATCCACCATGACACCAAACATAGGTTCAATGACAAGCGTACGTTTTATAAAAATTTTGGTATTATTTTGCATGTGCTTACCCATAAGTAAAGGAAATACTGGTAGCTCTAGAGGCTTCTCAGGTGCACCAACCATAACAAGTTTTCCATGAGATTTCAAAAGACCAATCAAATGTAATAGAGGATGGGTGGCAGAAACTGTGTCAATGATACCATCCAAGGTGCCTGTTGCAGCCTAAATAGAAAGGAGGAGACGTTATAAATGTGTTTGGTTTCAAGGTAATAAAAATAAATGAATAAATAAATACATGGTTACCTTCATGTAAAAAAAAAAATTCTTTTAATTTTTTAGTATCTAGAGGACCTACTAATCCTGAGATCCCTAAAAATTTTAACAAAATCTAGACTACTTGCATTCACAATGATTATTAATCTTGTAACAACCAAACTCGAGTGATTGCCATTACTCCCTCCGTTTCTAAATATAAGCAAAACTCATTCTTTAGGTTCATTCATTTAATGATGTATGTGGTCCATAATGTTCATTCATTTAATGATGTATGTGGTCTATAATATGGACCACATACATCATTAAATGAATGAACCTAAAAACTCAATTTTGCTTATATTTAAAAACGGAGGGAGTAATTCTACCTTGATTGAACAAGCGTTCAAATTTTGGTCGATTTTCGTTCCTTCTCCATGAGAATAGGATAATTAAGACCAAAAAGAAAACAAAAATTTGATCATAATTACTCTATTTCAAATTCTGTTAATACTAAAACAATAGATACATACCTGCATTTGATCTTGTTCAGTGCTAACAACAAATGAGTCAGCTCCAAGAAGTTCAATAGCTTCCTTCTTTTTGTTAGGAGAAGTGCTAATCACTGTTACCTTAGCACCAAAAGCTTTAGCAAATTTCACAGCCATATGACCAAGTCCACCAAGACCAACCACACCTAATTGCAAGTTAGGTTTATCAAGCCCATAATATTTCAAAGGGCTATACACTGTGATCCCGGCGCAGAGGAGAGGAGCTGCAGCATCAAGAGGTAGGCCATTTGGAATACTGATCACAAAGCTTTCGTCGGCGACCATTGTGTCGGAGTAGCCTCCGTATGTGATAGTGCCATCGAGATTCTTGGAACCATATGTGAGAATCACTTTTGGACAGTAATTTTCGAGATTTTCGTTGCAACTTTGGCATGAGTGGCAGGATTGAACCATGCACCCAACACCTACCCTGTCTCCAACTTTGAATTTTTGTACCTTATTTCCCACCTCTGTTACTTCGCCTACGATCTCATGCCTACATTTTTTTTGGTCAAATTAGAATTCAGTGTATTCTTATTACTACTTTACTCAGAATGAACAAAAGCATAATTTCCACTAAACGAGCCTATAGAAAACAGGACACTCAAATTGAACAAGAACAATTACATATTATCATTATCAATGAAGCATCGACTCCGATACGACACTAACACGAACCAGGGAATAGGGATGGATCTATTTGCAAGATATTGAGGGCATGTGTCCCCACTTAATTTCTATATCCCCTTTTTTATTACTAATATCTATAATCCGTTGTTGATCATTATTTCTCATCACATCTTTAACTCTTGAATATATGATGTGTGAAAGTAGAGAAGAAAAAAATCAGACATTTGTTTGAGTTGTCAAACACGTCTTATATGAGAGTTATATTATATATAGGTGCCGAACACTGATTAAGGAGTGTCAAAGTAAATAAATAAACAATTTTATTTATGACACTTGTTTGAGTTATCTAACAAATATCGTACGAATGTCATAAGAGTCTAAGACACTGACACATATAGTATACCGTAACACGCGTAATTTTAAAGAGCCTACATAGCATATACTTCATTTATTTAATGCATATTTGGAGTTGTGAGAATTATAAAATCCGTGTGAACCAACATGACTTTGGATCCAGAAAACACATTAGTTGTAATTGATTTCAAATTCAAAATGGATACAGAAAACAATAATGGAATATGTTAATACAGAAAGAAGAAACATAACAATAACATACCCAGGCACTAAGGGGTAAACAGAATTACCCCATTCATTCTTCAACATGTGAAGATCTGAGTGACATATACCACAAAATAGCACTTTGAATCTTACATCTTTCTCTCCAGTTTCCCTGCACGTACATATTCAATTTAACAAATATAATGCCAATTAAATTAATATCAAAATTACATATCATCACTCTTAACAAGTTATCATGTACAATACCTCCAAATATTAAATTAATAGACTCATTTGAAAGAAAATATATCCCTTCTTCCAAAAGATCTTCAAATTTTCAATTAATTATTTGTTTATGACATATCACTAATTTATTTATTGATCAAATTACATTTTATTACATAAAATTTAATAAGTTTAATAAAAATTATTATTAATTGTTAATAAATTTATAATAATTTATTATTAACTTTTTAGTTTTTTTGGTTTAGTCTCATAGTTAGAGATGACATGGTTCTATACAACTTTAAGGACATATGATTTAAAGGAATATGATATGCTGAAATCTAAATTTGAATTTACAATTCTCCACTTTACTTCTGTAGTGTGTGTAAGTTTACCATTACTGCTTATTGTAAGGGGAAAAAAAAGAGCATGGAACTACTACAAGTACAACATAATTTTGTCACCTAAAATAAATCCTAGCTAAAATTAAAAAAAATGGAGAAATGGTTACCTTCTTGAGAAGTTGAAGGGAGAGAGAACTCCAGATGAGTCCCTAGCTGCCAATCCAAAAGCCTTTCTGGGATGCTCCAACTCTGGTGAAATTGCCATTGGAAAATATTCTACCTCACTTGAGAACCAAATATGAACAATTTTTATGAGTCTATTGTATGTGGCAGACATGGCTCCATGTATGCTATTTATAGTAGATTAAGGAAATATGGTTTGTAATGTTTAAATAGAAAAAATTTAAAAATTTTGATTTTTTTCCATTAAGGACAATGTAATTTTGACCATATGATTATTTTGTGGATCAAATCTTCTCGAGCAATTACTTTCAGAATGTGAAAACGGCATATAAAAGGACATGTATGCTATTTCTAGAATACTAAGGAAATATAGTTTGTAAAGTTTAAATGGAAACATTTTGTAATTGATTTTATTTTCCATTAAGGCCAATGTGATTTTGGCATGTGATTAATTTGTGGATTGGATCTTTTGGAGCAATTACTTTTGGCTTCCGTATGTGAAAACGGCGTATCAAAGCAAAATCAAATCAATTCTCTTTGGTAAAATTGCCTTGTGTTCAGATATACTATATGACATTGATAGATGTTTCCATAAGCTTCGAGACCAACACCTAATCATATATGAGAATTGATTTTGTGTTTTTTCCAAAAAATAACATGGAAAATACGTTTTTGCCTCCAGCGGAAGTTAACTACCGTTCAGTCTTTTCGACTGATGTTTGCGGCTCAGCTGCACTTAAGTTCGATTCCTTGCAGAGCATCAATTGTGATTTTACGCATTTCGAACGAAAAATAAAAAATCAAGACTTATTCGGAATGCTACGAATTTTACCGATATTCTATATGTATTATTATAGAGGTGTCTGCAAGTAACCAGCTCAAAATTCAATTTCTAAATCGATGTTTTGATGTTTTGGTTTCTTGAGGTTTTGACACATTAAAAATTCATATTTATTTCATACGTTGTCGGAAAATTCTAATTTTTTGTGGGAAATATTTTTCTATGTCTTTAACATGTGTGCAAAAAATAATCAAAAAATTCGACCTTTATGTAACTTTTTCAGATGCGCAGTTTTACGGGTTTCGGTAATAAAATAAAAATAAATTGAGTCTTAGTCAAAATACTAAGTAAATTTGAAAATCATCTATATGTATTTTTATAGAGGTGTATGTAAAGTTTCATAGCATTCCGACTAAGTCTCGATTTATTTTGATTTTTCGACCGAACAGTGCAAAATCGCAAAAAAATTTCCAAGTACGTGTCCGGAAAAGTGACCTAGAAGTTGAATTTTTTCACGATTTTTAGCACGCACTTTTAGGATAAAAAACATCTCCCACAAAAAGTTTGAATTTTTCGACAAGAGACAGATTAAATATGAATTTTTAACTCACATAAAATTCAAGACATCAAAATATAAACTTAGAAATCGAATTTTGAGTTTTTTTTTTTTTTTTTTCAACACCTTTTTAAAAATACATATAGAGGATCTGAAAATCTACGTAGTATTTTGACTAAGACTCAATTTATTTTGATTTTTTTTACCAAAACGTGTAAAATCGCAATTATTTTCCCAACTGCGCATTTGGAAAATTAGATAAAGGTCGAATTTTTATTATTTTTTGCACATATGTTAAGGACATCGAAAAATATTTCCCACAAAAATTAGAATTTTCCGACAACGGACAAATTAAATATGAATTTTTAATGCGTCAAAAACTCAAGAAACCAAAACATCAACTTAGAAATCGAATTTTGAGTTGGTTTTTAGCAGACACCTCTATAAAAATACATATAGAGGATTTGTAAAGTTTTGTAGCATTTCAAATAAGCCTCGATTTATTTTGATTGTTCGACCGAAACGCGTAAAATCACAATTGATTCTCTGCCAGGAAATGCACTTAAGTGCAACAAAGCCAATTGTAGTTAACTGTAGCTGGAATCTGCGATAATTTACTGCAACTGGGAGCCAGCGGTAGTTAACTACCACTGGGGCAAAAATATATTTTCCATGTGTTTTTAGAAAAAAAACACATGGTAGAAGGAAGTTTTACCGTACACCCATCAGTTATACTTCTTACCCTACGAAAAATCTAAAATGCCAATTTTAACTTTTTTTCAAAATCACACCCATTCAACCCATCAAGTTTTATGGAATTAAAAACAATCGTCAAATTTTCTAGACTATACATCAAAAAATAATAATTCTCAATTATGTGTTGTGATTTGGTTTTGGCCGGTCACCGTACGTAAATCAAATCAAGATTCAATTCTCTCTCCCTACAAATTCACCCCATTTTTATTTTATCTTCATCAACCATCCTTCACACAAAAACTCTAAAAATAAGAAATTGATTTTGAATTTTTCATGTTGTTCGATACATTTCATATACACTGTTTTATTTTTCATATTCAATGATAATAACCCATGGAACTTGAAAGATCAAAACCAATTAACAACTTTTCATCACCATGTTTAAAATGGGGAACAAACAACAACAAACAAACTAATTCGCTACAAAGATGTGTCAACAAACAACAACAAACCCTTTTCCTTCAAAACTAGATTCACCACAAAACGAACCTAACCGCTAAAACGACTAATGATCAATGCTATTCATGAAAAAAACATGGGTGATCTAATGGTTGCTGCAAAAAAGATTAAAGTTTCCACTTTTAAAGGAAATGGTGTTGTTGTTGGTGGTGTGTGATGTTGAGATTGGAGATGAGAATGGTGAGGGAAGGTGGGATTTTGGGGCTGTTGAAATGAGGGAAATGGGTTTGAATCCATTGATGACAGAACCCAAGAAGGTAAGAAAAGTGAGAAACGAAGAAAACCCTTTTTCTGCATCTATCTAACATGCTAAATTTTCATAAATCCCGAAAACTTCAATGGTTGACTGAGTAGGTGTAGTTTTATCCAGGTTAAAATTGGAAATTTTGATAGTTTGTAGGGGTATAAGTATAAATGTTGGGGTATAGGGTAAAATTTTCATGGTAGAAAAGCAGTTCTCATCATATATTGGGTTTCACTACAGTTGGGTCTCTTAGCCCAGTCCATTTGACCAAAATAGACCATACAAATTTCTCACTTGTAGAAAAAAAGGACTATTACTTTTCCCACCCTATATCTTACTAGCGCGCTCTATAAATTTTCCAAAAACGCCCTTGAGGTTTTCGGATTTGAAAATCCGAATTCATTTTTCACTAATTTGGATTTTATAATCCAAAATATGCTTATGTATAATTAGCAACTAGAATTTCTCTCATTTCAGCAGTTATGAATTTTGCTTTTAAAAACAACAAAAAAACAATGTAAAAAAAATGCTAAAAACATGTCAAATAAATCATAAAAATATAAAAATACCACCAAAAAATTCTAAGAATCAAATAATTGTAATGCAATTTTTTTTGGATTTTTTTTGAGAATATGAAAAATTTAAAAAGAAAAAGAAAAATGGGTCTAAATGATGGAATTTTGGATTTTGAGGGGCGGAGTCCCATAAGAAGTCCCTTCTACGGGAGTCTTGATCCTTGATTTTTTTTTCTGATTTTTTGGCCAAGTTTCGGAGCAATCCGATCAAGTAGCTCGAAAACTAGATTTTTGACTAAGAACAGCTAACAATGACGCAAAATAGAAGGATGAAAGTTAGGAAGATTAATATTGTCCATAAAATATTCATCCATGTCACAAACATGTTTAGAATTTGTACTGATACAGTTCGGATTATATAATCTGAACTGTTTTTCCTTTGAAAAAAATTGTTTAGGAGGTGTTTGGATTATATAATCCGAAAAAAATCAAGGACGCGCCCAATTTTTTTTTTATGTTTTCGGATTATAAAATCTGAATTGGAGAAGAACTCATTTTTCACCTTATAACAAGGAAAAAACTCAATTCAAATTTTAAAATTCGAAAATCATAGGGGCATTTTCGAAAAATTTATAGGGCGCGCTAGTAAGGCATAGGGTGGGAAAAATAATTGTCGAAAAAAAGTCGATTCAGAGTTATGATCTGGTCAAATTTTACACAGATAAATAGTGGATTATGATCCAATAGAAAGCAAAATTGACCAGGGTCTATTTTACACAGATTAATTTTTAGGTATTTCACTTTTTTAACATTTTTAAAAAAATTAAAAATAAAAAA
>Ga0228710_1003333_pt1 | contig 25608 bp, 15 predicted proteins | sample MedpolnodulmetaG_FD_177995 | JGI IMG/M metagenome (GOLD analysis project Ga0228710, IMG submission 177995) | Root nodule microbial communities from Medicago polymorpha collected in Santa Monica, California, United States - pink nodules | ecosystem: Host-associated > Plants > Roots > Nodule...
GGCGGGGGAGCGGGTGGAGGTGGACCAGAAGCATTATCAGTGTTACAACCTGGAGGGGAACCACCAGTATGATGAGGTGGTGAAACATTATCAGTCAATAACTGATCAGGCATTCTAGAAGTGAGATTTAAACAATTTCCACCATTGTTTTCAAAAGCTAAATGATCCAAAATAGGGGTGTCGGATGTCAATAATTTTGAAGGAACAGCAGAAGATTTGGGAGTAACATCAAAGGCTTCATCTGAACTATCAGCAACACTTGATCCATTATTTTCTTCTTCAGAGTCAGCTGGTGACGAAAACCAACTTCCTTTACCTTGCATCCTCGAAAACTCTTTGGCTTCATTTAAGACAGTAAGCTGTCTAAGCAGCCACACTGCTGCAGCATCACCACTGTCAACCCATTCCACTCCACTAAAAAGTTCTTGAACTCTTGAAAATGCTTCAATAGGTAATCCACCTTTCTCCTCACCATTCAAAATGGCTGTTTCCGTCGGAGCTCTCTGAGGACTAATGTTTTCAACCTCCCCAAATAAAACCTAAATTTAGAGGTTTAACACAATCAGAACAAATACCAACCTTCCTAGAGCAAAACCACAGCAATCACAACTGTCCACAATTATAATTTCAGTTGGATTCAATCACAAATATTCTTTACACTGTCGGACAATTATAACCATTTGATCATTAAAAGTGTTTAACTTTCATTATATCTAACTTAAAATTTATACAAATGATGGTTTGTGATTGATTGATGGTGTAAAATGTTTTACATTGACAGTGCATCAAAACTATTCTCTATAATTATCCATACAATGCTAAAACAAGCACTCACCTCAGCCCTGAAGCCTTTCGGATACCGCTCCTTCGAATCCCAAAGAATGTCCAAGTTTTCAGTGTTCAGCATTAGTATATTGGATCGAATAAATGCCGTATTGAACATCACACGAAACATCATCACTTCCCTTTCCGGATCCAAATCCAAATGGACACACTCCAGAACCACATCTCCTTGCACTAAACATTGAATATCAATCTTAATCACATCACAGTCTACCTGAGATTCAAAAAGAACACAACACATTCCAACATCAACAATATGAAGCAACAAAACTAACACAACACAATAAACTCAAGCATAAAACTTAGATGCAGTCCATTACCTACTGTTCTACACTACACATGCATAACAACGCTCAAAAACTCGATCAAGAGGTGCATTGTAAAACTGTTTTTTTCTACATGTAAATTAAAAATAACCGTTTTTTATGTCTAGCACAATACCAACAGTACGTAAGGAACTGCATCTAAGTTTTACCTTAAACTCAATCACTACCAAAACACACAAAAAATCCATAAACCTGACTATAATGCCTCAAATGCTTCTTCTTCTTATGCATATTATAAATCATCTGAGTAGAAAGTCCGCCTCTACTAAGCAAATTCCTCCCGAAAATCCTAAACATTGGCCTACATCCATTAGACGAATCAAAGCTAGGAATCCCCCTAAGAATGACACAATCCAAAGACAAGGCTCTCTCAGGAGGAGGCCACTCCGGCGCAATATTCCTCCTCGCGACATATTGAATATACCGAAGCTGCGAAGGCTGTGGATTCAAAGGTGACAACAATTGCAACAAACCCTTAGGTGCTTCTCTATGAACCATTTCAAGTGTCCTACGCTCACCACTATGAACCCTTCTAAAAATCAACAAACTTGCCAACAAAAAAGCCAAAAGTGGCCAACCCCCTCTTTCACAATGAAACAAAATCACATTTTGATGATTTCCAAGCAAAAGCCAACTCTCACAAACACGAAGAAAATGCTGAACAAGTGAAAGTGGCAAAAGAGGACAACCCTCATAGTTTTTTGGATAATCCATAATAATAACATCATAATCACACATTAATTCAGCGAAATTGCTTCGCTTTTCGCCGTCGCGAAAATTAAACGCTAGAAAGGATGATTCTGGAAACTCTTCATGTAATTCAGTCACGATTTCGTGAAGATATAGCTGGTACATTCCATCTGGTAATGCTTCAGTAGAAAAACACGAATCGAAAACTGCAAAAAAAATCAAAAATTGAGGAAAATTTTGAAAAATGAGAAAAATGGGGAAAATGTAAAGATTGAATTTTTACCGTAAACTCTGTCAATGAATTCGAGTAAACCATCTGGGGGTCTTTTGTAGAAGAATCTGCTGAGAAGAGACATGCTTTTCGTATGTGGGTCGTTTGAAGAAGAATGAAGCTCAGAAAAGTGAAGTTTATAGCTATGGAATTTAGAGAGAGAAAGAGAAAGAAAAAAAGAGTTTTGAAATTTGAATAATAGATTTTGCTAATGATTATTTTATTTCTTACATAACAGAAAGAAATTGATGTTAAAACAGTAGAGGTTGTTTAGATTTCATTATCTTTGTTATCCTTTGGGTAAGTTTCAGTTATTTTAATAATGTTGTAATCTACTTAAGATCTTAATCTACTTAGTTAATTATCATTGATAAGTGATTGTTTTTTGACAGTAATGATCGGTAATTGTTGCTCTAACTTTTTATTATGAGAAACATAAGAAAGATAAAGTTATAGAAGAAGATTGTCCGTTGGATTAAAATATGTTTTAATTTGTATGTTTTTTTTTTTTTTGACAAATTTAATTTGTATGGTTGTAATTTAATGTTGTGCTAACATCTTCCATTGCATTTCTAAATTCAGTTATAAGATTCAAGTACCCGTCATATATGATCATTAAAGGTAAAGTTACTTCATGAACCGATGATAGTTAGTTTAAAAGATATATTCGATTTAATAATAGATTTCTAAAAATTAAAATATTTTATTGAATAGAACAACTCTACAAACTTCATAAAATTTCAAAATCATTTAACAGATGTTTTGGGTTGTTTTTCTAGTTTCTCACATTTTCATACGTAGTTGACGTGAATTTTTTGAAGTGAACTCAAACTTATGTGTAAACATAAATTTGATGCTTGTTTATATGGTTTCAAATAAACTAGTAATGTTTTATCGAATAAATTCAAAACCAAAAAATTACCAACAAAAAAAAAATCAAATAAAAGTCTAATAAACATCTTCAAAATACAAGTAGATATGGTTGTGTAAATTTTGGATTTACATCAAAAAATTTGAGTTTGGTCATTAATATAATAATCGATGATTGATTGTACAAATTATTGTCTTATTTTCAAATAAGAAATAAATTTATTTGAAAACATGTGAGGCTAATAGAGAGAAAACACTTTAATTTCAATTTATAAGAACATTAGAGATATATAAAATTACACAAATTATAAAAGGGATTAAACATATGAATCATATTATGAAGCTATGAGAAAGAGTGACAGAGTGGGGACTAAAAAAATGGAGTCAGATTATTGACAATCAATTTAGCTTTATGTCTCAAATGTCGATCTTGAAAACGATCTAAATGCTACGTTTCATGGAGTGATATCAGATATATCACAAATAGTTGCATACTTTTTGTAAATGATATAGTTCTACTTGGAAAGTCCATGAAGGAATTAAATGAAGGTTATAGATGGGAAAACAAATTTTAGAAGTGTATGGTAAGTAGAAATAAGACAGTGTATAGAAGAAGATTTTAACTGAAGGCAAATTATTTTTAAATAACTTGAATCCATAATACATAACAAGCGAGAAGTAGAAGATATAAATTGTCAAATTCAAGCGGGATAATTGAAATGAAAGAAGACTTCGAGTTTTTTATGTGATACAAAAGTATCGCACAAGATAAAGAAAACATTTTATCTTACAGAGTAAGACTAACAATGTTGTATAAGACGGAGTATTGAACAGTAAAGAACCAACACACCAATAAAATAAGTGTAACAGATACGAGGATGTTGCATTAAAGTGTGATATGATAGGATTAAAAAGACAATATTTAAGAGAGTTGGAATAACATCTAACGTATAAGAGATTGTGAAACTCAACTAAGATGATTTGAACAGAATACTTATAAATTGTGTAGCTTGGAGAGTAGACAAAATGGAGGATAGACAATCACTAGACTTGAAAATGACCTAAGAAATTAAAACAAAAACTATTAAGAAAATATTTAATATTAATAAATTAAATAGAGATATGATATACAAAACAACATTATTATGACTTCTCTTAATCTACATGGTCAGCCTTACTAAGTGAAATATGGTTTGTTTGTTGTTAACTAAAAGTTCCCAGCTGAGGTTATCATGATAGTTGTCTCACGCAGAATTCGATCTTCAATTCATCAAAAACTAGCATCTTCAACTAAACTCAACCCTTCTGATTAATTGCTAATTTAAATAACCATCAAGGTAGACACAAGATATTAACGTTGTTAAGCCAATCGTTGTTACTTCAAGGCACACTTTCTCTGCCATACTGTGACAATAGCAATGCCAAAGGGGTGTGTGGACCCAAATAAAAAATTGATTCAAAAAACAAAAAGAATGATTTGGAATTAACAACAACAAAAAAATCGAAATTTCTTTGTTCGAGTAATTATGGAGAACGTTGACATTATTTCAAGTGCTTTCTTTTCTTATTTTCTTTATTAATAGTAAGCCTGTGTCCATAATTGGTATTAAAAGAAATACTCTTATGTTCACCAATCTGCAATCTGCAATCTACATCCTGCTATATTTTTTTTCTAGCCCTAAAAATTCTTGAGGGGGCCATTCTCAGACTACATTGTTACACACGAAAAAAATTCAATGAACCACACGGGGATACACTACTATCATTATACACGGTGACATCTTTAAAAGAAAAATACAAAATGATTTTCCATCTATTTTCATACTAGAACTTACACTATCTACAAAAAAAAACCTAGAACTAACACTGAATTCAAATATCATGATCTGAATTTGACATCACTTAGAAATCTTTAGTTTCAATACCGGCTTCAGCAGCAGTGAGACTATCATCATTCTCATTCAACAAATAATCACAATATTCCAAAAGCATATCCGCAACCGGAGGAATTCCAGGATTTCGCCCATCATTATATTTATGGGCATTAAAAGTAATTTGCCATACATCATGTCTGAAGTCTTCACGACTTTTGTACTCCATATTCCGCACCCTCTCCCTGATTTTGGAAAGATCCATTGGCCTCTCTATGATATCCAGGTAGTCAGGGGCAAGCTTCTTGGGCACTGGTTTCAAAAACAGATTAGACAGGTCATACCTATCTTTCACAATGGCATCCACAATACTCTCCAAGATATTTGCCAAACCAACCTTCACAAAAAAAAAAAAAAAAAAAAATAAAATATAACTTAAGCCAAGTAAACACACACCTGTTATGCTGCAAATAAATAATTGAAAGGACCAACCACAACCACAACCACAAATAATTTCTTACTAAAAACGTGTATTTACAAAATAAAACATAAAGCACCCACAGTAAATGATGTTCTTTCTTTTAGGCACTTGTCTAATTTATTAACCCCAAAGGAATGATGTTCTCTTTCCAAAGCCTACCAAAAAGATCCTAAAGAAGTAAATCCTGTCAGCAGGTCTCTGTCGAGAGAATGAAGGGTATATTCCTGGAAGGAGATACCCCCCTGCATCCCCACCTTGTTACATCCTTAAATGACTTATACACCAAAAATCATTATGTTTGCAGCATAACTTAAACTACTTAAGAAAAACAAGCTGCTAACTCTTGAATTACAATTCTGGAAACATGTTTGTGTTGTGTATGTGAAAATGGAGGTGAAACGGCACACAAAAATAACAGACTTTCCTCAAAACTGATAGAAATATGTCACAGTACTATTGTTCCTACTTGACACGGATGCTTACATGAAGGCGAAACAAACACAAAATAATGAAAATGTCATGCAAGAAATGTACCTCTCCTCCTCCCCCTCTTCGGCGTTTTGTTGGCGGCATAAAATCTTCACCAAACTTTCCTAACTCAACAACGGATCTTCTTTTTCCACTACGTTCTCTTTCAAGCATCCTCTTACCATATCCTCTATCCCGACCTCTATCCCGAGGACCGTCTAAATACTCATCTCTTAACTCGGGCTTTCTCTTTTTCTTTTTCTTCTGGGCTTTTTGCCGTTCTTCCTCTTCCCTCTCCCTTCTAATATCTTCTTCATATCTTCTTAAATCATCTAATCTTTCTTGTTCCTGCATTTTTAAATCATTTAATCTTTCTTGTTCCTGCATTCTCATTTCTTCTTTGCGATACCTTCTTGCTTTGTCTTCTCTGAGTCTCGCTTCATTTCTTCGTTTCTCTTGCTCTTCCCACCATCTTCTATCCTCTTTAGAATTCCATTTTACCAAACTTTCAGTCGAATACATGGTCTCCTGCTTTCTGTGCTTCTCAAAATTTGCCAATTCCACAATTCTTCTAGTTTTTCTGTGTTCAAATCCTGTATTTCCACCAGGACTGTCCAGTTCCAGATCAACCACATCCTTTGTACGTTTTATAACAATCTTTTTGTGACTTCGCTCCCTATCTATTTCTGCAGGCGGGCGGATTTTAATTGGGAACTTATGAGAATCAACCTGACCTCTACCTGGATCAGTAGGAGGACGTATAACAATAGCATGCTTAATAGATTCAGCCTGTGTATCATCTGATTTCACTTTGTTTGGAATAATTATCTTACTAATTTTAGCAGACTTGGCAGTTTCTGAGTCAGAAATGACAGGCTTGTCAGAAGTGACTGGCTTGTCAGAACTCTGCAGAGTTTCTACTCCAGGTCTATCATTAGATTTCTCTGTCGAACTGCATTTGAACTTCAATGGAATTTTTGTTGAATTCTCAACTGGAGCAAGTTTTGTTACAATTTTTGATATTGACTTTTTGGAGGAGAGTTGATGCTGGGACTGGCTAGAGGGATCACCAAAGCTGGATTTTCCAGTTGGTTTTTCCATGTCTGTAGATTCAAGCTGTGCTTCTGGATCTTCACCATATTTCGGACAGTTCTTGTTCGTGCGCATGTGCCCAAGCTGGTTTATCAACAAAATAATTACAACAATAATATATAAAAAGGCATGTGGTGCAAAAAAAATAAAAAATACATAACTAAAAACATCCTCATATTTTGTATTTATTGAAATACAACTTCTTTAATCAATGTAGAACATTAAATGTTAACTTCTAGTTTCCAGATAATTATTTTTCATAATACATTTGCAAAGTTACAATTTTAACTCCATATCTGTATTTCATAAACAAAAATCATAAAACCTCAAGCAACAGGTGTCACAAAAGAGTTCTCTGGATAAAAGGACTACAAGGGAAAACTCCAGATACGCACCTGGCCACATGCTCCACAAACGAAAGTTTCCCTTGATGGTTTTTTCTCCTTAAATACCTGGTTCTGCATACATAAATTCAAGATAGTTTTAGGAGTAATCTTTCAATGCAGTTAAAATATTCACACAAACATGGAGAAAACAATATCAAAGATTATAACATGGAGAAAACAATATCAAAGATTATGGTACATCTGTAAAACATGACAATATTTTGCAATTTTTGAACAAACATAAAGAAGAGACTATTCAAAGCATTTGTTTCTGTTCTAAAATTAGTGGAATCTTTCCATAAACTAATAGAGAAAGTAAAAACGTACTTACTCTAAAAAAAAAAATCAAAATACCCCTGTGAAATTCTTTGGTAAACCATTATGAATTTTATCAGTGATCCTAGAATAGAACCATCTACATAGAAATACTATGCTCATCGATGTGAAGTACTTTGGCATATGAATGTACATATATGGTATACATTATTTGCAGGAAAGAAAAATCAAAACTTTGATACAGGAATATAACCAATGTATCTATTGGGAAAAACCCAAGTCCCACATCGGATAGATAAGACTCTTGAGAAGAGTATATAAAGAGGAGGCAATCCTCACCTTTCAAGCCGGTTTTGTAAGGATGAGTTAGGCCTCATATTTCAACATGGTATCAGAGCTTGTCGAATTCAAGGACCGCCTAAACCTATTCACGCACCAAGCCCAAAGAGTGCTGGGCGTGAAGGGGTTGTATTGGGAAAAACCCAAGTCCCACATCGGATAAACAAGACTCATGAGAAGAGTTAATAAAGAGGAGGCAATCCTCTCCTTACAAGCCGGTTTTGTAAGGATGAGTTAGGCCCCAAATTTCAACAGTATCTTGATCAGCAAGCACCATTAAATGAATAGTTTTGGGGTCAAGTACAGTTACCTTTTATGTAAATTCAACCATTTAAAAGGGTCTTTCAATATATAAAGAAAAGAGAAGAGAAGAATGAAACACGAAAATGTCAATCGCTTACCTTAATTCCTTCTCCCATATTTAATTTGATTTTTTTATTTGGTACACTAATGGGTGAAATGTCATTCTTCTTTACTTTATTGACCTTCACTGATTTGCTTTTTTTAGCAGATAAATTTTCCTCCTGCCAAAATAATAAAAGAATTAGGCCTCATCAGTTGAAATTTATTTGTTTGCATAACTATTTATGATATAATCTTCAGAGTACAAATTGTGAAATAAGTGCGCCAAAGGAGAAGATGTGCATTGACATTAGAATGTGACTAAACTAACTTTTGCCTTACCTCCCTATGATCTGTAAATGCATCCGCTTTAAAATGATTAGATCCATTTAGTTGCAATGTATTTGTTATTTGCTTTACTTGTTCAGTGTTGTCAAAGACAAATTTTGGTTGTAGTTTTGGTATCAATCTTCTTGGATTCACCATAACCTTGCCTTTCTTCTTTTTCTTCCGGTAAGCTTCATCATCTGAATATAATATTGCCAAAAATAGTCAAATCTGACAAGATCTGACTTCATTTCAAAATAGTTCTTTTTTTTTGTCAGCAGTTCATTTCAAAATAGTGATCCAATTAAAAATTCTGGTCACTTAGAACAAGTGAACAACACAGAGATAAAATTCAGTTCTGATAAAGGCCTGGATTAATATTCTAAAAAAGGGCCTGGAATAATATTCCAATAATCAATAAGATATCATACCATCCATAAGCAACCTGCATAATTCAGCGGCTTCAGCTGCTTCATCTTGTATTTCCTCCTCTGTCTGGGCCAATGTTGTTCGTCTTCTCATTTTGAGAGCCTTAACACCATCTCCCTTATCACGTTTTAAGTCATTAGTGCCTTCTTCACCATCTTCAAATTCCTCAGCATCAAGCAAATTTTCCAGATCTCCAGCAAAAGAATCTAGATCACTATTCCCTTCTGAATCACTCTCATTATCATCACCATTTAAAGTTGACAAACTCTGAACTTGTCTATCCCAAATCTCCTGGCACTTTTCTCTGGTCTGCTGCTGTAACTGAAGAAAGGACATCCGCTGACCACCACGAGCATATTTTCCTATAGTTGTTGGATCAACTTTAACCCCAGATGCAGCTTGCTCACTTGAAAGTTTGCGTATCGTAGCAATGCGATGCCATCTGGTTTGGTTTGCAATGTCTTCCTCAGGAACATTGAACTTAAGAAGTACCTGGAATAAGAACATGTCTGAAATTAAAAACATGAATCCACATGGATTAAATATGCTATGCTATTACCACATGGTTCAAGCAGCCAGAAGCCAAAAAGGCGCACACACACACACACAAATATATAGAAAGTTCATTTGCTACATAAGTTATGCGCGAGAAAACAAAAGCAACTAGTAGTGGTGAAATTGGAGATAAGCAAAATAATCATATTTCGAGAGAAAGGACAGCGTAATGAACAACATCCGTAATGCTTCGTTTGTTTCAAGAGAAATACGATATAGAGTAAGAGAAGAGAGAAATAGAAGAGATAGCAAACTTCTCCTGTTTGGTTGGCAGAGAAATAGAGGAGACTAAAGATTAATGGGGCCCACGCCACACCTTTCACTGAATACTCATCAGCAAAGAAGGGGAAAAGAGAAGCTTGTTTTTTTCTTGTTCCATTTATGCCCATGTTGCATAAGACCTTTTAACGTGAATGTACCAACATCCTCTCTGCAACTTCTTGATGTCCATTTTCATGTATTGATTTTTTTTCTTCCATATATTTATTATTATTTATTTATGTGTGTGTATCGTCAATTAAAAAAAAGTGCACCGGCGCTAAGATATTTTTGTTAAAAGGAAAGCGACTAATAAAATCTAAAATATACAACTAAATTAAATTGAAAAATAATGTAATTAAATTATTTGTTCCTTTTTTAAACTATAATGGTAATAAACAATAACTAATTTTGATTAAAAAAATAAATACAAAAATGTATGATAGTTTTTAAGTTCTAGGGTACTTCTGTCTTTTTAAAAATAATCACACTTTTTTCTCTTCTATTTCTCTCTTCTTTCTCTTATACCAATCAGCACATTAAATCTAATATATTTCTCTCTTCTCACACTACCTCTCACCTATTTCTCTCTTCTCACTTTCTTCTCACAACCAAACCCTAAAGGTGCTTGCCTATTCAAGCAAATGAACCTCATGACTAGGCATCGATGAAAATTAGTTTTCCACTTCTGCTTTTTAGACACCATTATTGATTGTTGATATACATACAGATTAAAAAAAATTGCAGCACTAATTTTTTTTATCCCAATAAATATTCCCTGGTTGTCTCAACTTTACTCACTATCGAAGATACAAAAAACTTGAGCACAAAAATTCTCCTGCCAAAAAAGGAAAGCCATCTCTAATTTATTTTTATTTAAAAAAAATAACTCTAAAATGAAGCTCTATGATTCACATACATAGTTTTTTTGAACAAGATTCACATGCATAGTTATAGTACACATACAGTTCAAAGCAGACCACTAAAATACAACACACCTCTCGTGCAGCCTCCATGCTTAATCTACGTAGATCAGCGTCTGTACCAGTAACAGTGGAACCTCCTCGGTTAGCAGCTGCTTTCTTCTTCACCATTGCATTAGACACCGGTGCCTTTGGAGGTGCCCGAGCATAGCTAAACCCCAAGCCACGACCTGATGGATCACCAACACCTGTGATTTCCATCCGTTCAATATTTTCCTTACCCTGCCAAAGAGAATATTCCACAGGTGGGGGAGAAACTTTTCATTAGTAATTTAGTCAATTAGGGAAAGAAAAAAAAAATTATGAGAAGACAATAGTCAGTATAGTAAATTTACTTTATATTATAGAGAAGATAGAGACGATATAATTCATCATAAGTCATAACCCCTATCATCTGAAAAATAATTAGTTTCAAAAGGCAAAATTGTTTAAGATAAAAGCTGCCTCCTCAATTTTATCCATAAAAGAAAGTTATCACAAAAACAGCGGAAAAAGGATGCATGAATTATTTTGCTTCAGGAATCTAATTCATAAATAATGTAGAATTCACTACGACACTCAAATTGTACAACAACAACAACCAAGCCTTATCCCACTAAGTAGGGTCGGCTACATGAATCAAACAATGCCATAGTGTTCTATCAAAAACTATGTCTTTCTCCAACTCATTTATCTCTAGATCGTTACTAATAGTTTGTCTTATAGTTTTTCTAGGTCTACCCCAACCTCTAGTGATCTGACTCCCCTACATCTGATCTACTCCCCTAAAACTACAGAGTCCACAGGTCTTCTCCCTACATGCCCAAACCACCTAAGTCTAGTTTCTACCATATTTTCTACTATAGGTGCTACCCGAACTCTCTCTAATGTTGGCATTTCTAGTTCTATCCCATCTCGTCTTACCACACATCCAACGCAACATCCTCATCTCTGCTATGCTCGACACTCAATTTATGGATGCACGACTGACATGTTTCAGGGAACCAAAATCGTAATTAATACAAATTTCAATGGAGCAAAAGCATCTTCTAGTTGAACTAAATAGCACAAGAAGTCAACTTTATGACATTCTTCTGTGAAATGTTATTTTTCACTCAACTTTCAAGTAGCAAAGCAAAAATGAGAAGGTAAAAAGAAAAAAACTTTTATTTGAGATGGGGTCCAAGTATAAAAATCTAAGTATATCTAAATAAACAAATGTGTAAATACACTATGAAGCATGAACGACCTACACAAGTCAGTAACTCGTTCGTGAAAAAAGCATGTGCAACAATAATATCCTGCAGTAAGCTCAATCTGTAATACTCGGTTCATTACTGGCAGTTGATTCTTTTGAAAAGAAAAAAGAACTCTTTTTCTCTTTCCCTTTAAAACCAGGTTTACCCGTAAAAAATCAAATATTAAGAAATTTGAACACATAACGGATAAGCAAGATATATGCTGAAGCCAACTAATCTAAAAGATCACCTGGCTTGTACAGGCAACAAAATTGCTACTCAAGTTCCATGGAGTAATTTGCAGTTCCCTCTCCATGTGTGATGCAGCAGCCAGTGCTATTGCTTCATCAGGAAGCCGACTCATTGCAGATGAAATATTATTAGGATGTGTTTCAGTAATTCCTAAATGTTTTAAACGGTAGAGGCCAGCTTGCATGCTTTCAAAGGCACAAACCTAAAACAATGTAAATAAAGAAGGAATTATATTAAAGAAATGAAATTCATCTTATAAAAACAAACAATAAAGCATAAGTATGCCGATTCTGGACACACGTTGACAGGCAATTAAAGCACCATCGGAACACACACCAAGCTAATAAGCATCAAGACCTTGAACCTTAATCATACAAAAAGTGCCAGGCAGAGAGCGGAAACAAGCATATTGAGTATCTGATAAAAACTCGTTACAATTTTTAAAACCATGCATTTTCAACAAGAGTATCATGTATGCAACTCTGAACCGAGCAGCTGATGGGATAAATTTTACTACGCAAGTTCAAAACCATCACATTGTGCTTTTAAGACAATTTTCTGTGTTACCGTTATGCTGTTAACAGCGCATTTCAGCAGAAAGAGATGTATTATTCATAAACAAAGGAACTGAATCTCAAATGATGGAACTCACAAGCTCTGGTGTCACCATTTTTCTCAATTCATCTTCAGACCACATGCGGAAATTTCTCTTTTTAACAAAAATTGACTGTCCATTTGCGCCCCTCTGCAGTAATACACATTGAATGAATGAAACATTCAGGTATCCAAAAGATATAATAAAAGTTAGAAACAAGATTGTATTACAAAAATCACTTTAAATACAACGCAAAACATCTTGTAGAATTTTCGTTGAATCGCTTTGAAGTAATAAGGAATTCCATTAGCATCCACCACTTCATACTCTAACATGATAATGAATGAGCTATGTGAACCACCAATACCTGTAAATTAGCATATTCCTTGATCCTCTTACGAAATGAGGCTTCTGAAAGAAAAGGAAACTGCGAAAGAAAGTCATCAATGCGAATGTATGGAGACAAGTGCTGCTTCTCTGCTGCTTGGAATTCACGGCACATGTGTACCAATAACCTGTTCATCATGAAAGTCTGAAGATTCTTACTTCCAGGCGAGAACACCTCCATAAGAGGTTCCTGCGAAGAAAAATTGAATAAACCATCTATCAACAAATTTTCAGTGATGTATATTTGGGATGCAAATGGCAGTAACAAAACAAATTTTCGGAGATGTATAATAGCAGTATCAAACAAGGAAAAGATACTAAAGATTAACAACACGTTATAACAGTTCAAAATATTCCATCTGTTAAGGTTTATATCAAACAACGAGACATAAGAACAAATTCCTTCAGTTTATCAGTAAGTTAAATTCAAAGAATGTACTGACCTGCTGTCCAACAACATTAACTTTATTAATTTTACAAACAACAATTAACAAGGATGTACTGACCTGCTGTCCAACAACATTAACTTTATCAATGCGCCTTAACGATAGCTTTCCCTTTGGAGAACGAACCAACAGATAGTCAGTTGGTGGAACTTTATGAGCAAATATGGGTGCTCTATACATATTGGTCTCAAGCGATGACTGACTGCTACCAGGTTTTAAATCACCAAGAAAAGGAGATTTATCGGCAGGGTCCAGAGAAATAATATGCCCCAAGCTACTATCTGTATTGCGTAATAAGGCGCCAGAGTGGTCATCCGGAGAACTTTTCTGATAGTATGTACAAAGTCTTGCACCCATTCCAACATTGCTGAGAAGTAAAGGCCTTTCTTCACAATACCTAAGGAAAACATAGTTTGTGAGCTTAATGATAAAGTATCCCCAATCCTCATTCATTTAGCAAAATACCAAGGAAAAACACAGTAAAAAGGGTACAGCCGTTGAAGAAAAAAAATATTAACAAAATAATAAAATCAAGATAGTGCACTGCCAAATCAATATTTTTCTCTTGGATATATCAGATTTGGTATCAAGAGGACATGCTCACAATAAATATCAGGGAAAAAATAAATATTGATTTCAGTGCTCACAATAATTTCAGTTTTTCCATAAGGACTAGATACTACAAAGTACCATCTCAAAATCATTTAAAATAATAGAGCAGGAATATGAGCATAAGAGTTACTCCCTCTGTCCTTATTTATATTAAACATGATTGCAACACACAAGAAATAGATAAATGGAATAGTCTATATTGATTGTAATTAATGTGTATAATTCAGATATGATTATTACTAAATTACCCTTTATGTATAGATACATTCAATGTTAGCTAACATTGATTCTACCAATTTTTCTTGGAATCTGAAAGGCTAACATAGCATCAATTAATACTACTCCCTCCGTCCTAAATAATTGTCACTTTAGCATTTTTTATTTTTCTCAAAATAATTGTCACTTTAGAATACCAATGCAACATTTATTATCTTTTTCCATTATTATACCCTTATTTATTAAATTTCATCCAACTTAACTACTCCACTAACTACAATTAATAAGGGTATTTTAGTAAATGATACTAATTTTACCATTGAAATCAACACAATTGATCATTTTCTTAATAATCATGCACAAACCTTAAGCGACTATTATTTAGAAACGGAGGGAGTATTAAGTTTCAGAAAATTACACGTAAGTGGAAGGCAAGCGGGCAACAAGCTGCGCCGCTAAGCCTTTTTGGATGGCAAAACCAATCCTAGTAAACACATTGAATAGGTTGATCATATCATGCACGTAAAAATTAATAACTATGGCCAACTGCTAGTGATGGCTTTATAGGGAAGGTGCTCATTAATCAGAAGAGAACAAACTATAGCATTGTATCTCTCACAGTAGTGTCATTCTCAACCTTAAAAATTGAACTTTCCCTTTGAAGCATGTACGCATGCAAAATAGAAAATTATTCTGTTCCAACAAAGAGCACACATACAAAGTAGCAGAACAAAAGTTTCAAATCACTCACTCCATAAGAAAAACATGTCCGTCTTTTACAGAAAGATCAGATTTTTTCTTGAATGCTCCGGGAGGACGCAGAGACTTGTTCTCACCAGGAACCTTTTGTGCCCTAGGCCATAAATGTATCTTTGTACGGACAAGATGTAACAAGGAGTTTGGCTGAACATTTTGTGCAATGAGTGATATTTGATCATCAAGCTCCCTACCCAAATAAAATATTTTCACTGTTTCTGTTGCCTTGAAATCTACCAAAAACAAAAATCCCTCGTCAATCATATGAGGAAGTAGAACTGAAGACTAGGATAAGACCCAAAAGACAGTAAAAAAAACATAAGGGAACTGAACAAAAATGACAGCTTATCGTGATTTTAATATATATTTCTATTGAAATAAAAAAAATTTACTGGAGAACAGAGAAGAAAAATTGACAACCTAGTTTTTTGGAAGCTTTTGCTTTAACAGAAGAGAGAGTTTCTTCAGCACCAACATGCAGCTTACACCCCTTGCCACCCAAGCTTTTCATAATAATTTTCATGGGTCCATGAGTAGGTAATTTCCCTTGTTCTTTAACAGCCACCTCATTGTCATGGGGATACCATAGTGCTCTAGGCCGGTGAAAATTCGCAATATCTTTACTGCAAAAGAGTTCGTAAGAATATAAAGACATGAAATATCAACAATGCACAACGGAAAACAGATAATAAAGGACAAAGAAAAGGGGCAGACCCCACATGTGCAAATCGGTTAAGGTTTCACAGGAAATTGACAAGTGGCATAAGCAAATCCAACATTAATATAGCCAACTGACTGATAAAAGAAAGAGATAGCGCATTGGTGACTGATTATGGGAATGACATGGAATGTAACAGATTTTACAAACAACTAAAAATCATATGATTGGCTGGCATGTTTTACAAAATGTGTATTGAACTGACATAGCGTTACTTCTTTTAGCAAAATGTCATTCTATATATCCTCAAACATCAAACAAAATTATTATTTTAAGGGTCAATAACCATGAAATGAAATTATTATTTTAATATTAAAAATTAAGAGAGAAAAATTGATAAATATCCTCAAACAAAATATAGGATAGATCGAGGAGCAAGAAGAAATACTCAAGAATACAGTAATGATTCCCAGTATATCCATCTGCATGACAAAAATAGCATCACCCATGATAGAGACATGAGCAGAACGCCTATGTGATTCCACAAACATAATTATATCCCTAATAACAAGTTTGGGGTCAAAGAGAAACTCTTTAAGTAATTATTAGTAATGTATGCACTAATATTCCTTTCAGCACATTTAAGTTCTTATCATTCAATGTAAAAGGTCCTTTTATGTTAACCTTTCATACGTGGGGATAGTAATTATTTATCAAGACATTTCTGTACAAACTAATGCCGCCTCTACCGAAACAGATGATAAAATACACTTCTTCCATATGCACCTGACTTGTAAAAAACTATGGACACAAGTTATGTCCTTCAAGAATGGGGCTAATAAACCAAGAAAAATAGAAAGCCCAAAATCTTAGGAAGAAGGTACCATATTTGAGAATCAAATATCAAATAACCACACAAACATCAAACAAGCTTGCATCTAAACTTTACCAGAAACCTTGATTTCAAAAACATAATATACTAATAAACAAAAACGTCTCAAATCCAGGCAAAACATGCGACAGACAAAAAATTGATACTATCAAGACCCCCTCCCTCAAATGAAAAATTCTTACTTGCTCAACTTCAATTTCATGGTCTGCAGTTTCAGTGCGGGTTGCGAGTGGAAAATTTTGACACCATGAGCTGAGCGTTTCTTTGAGTTTGATTTCAATTGCTGAGAAGTTTTCCGGTTTGAATAGTGTTTGTCATTAGCAACATATCTCCAACCATATTGACCTCCATGTCCCGGTAGCTCAGAAGACTCCACGCTGATTGATTTCAAAGAGCGAGTTAAAATCATAGCCCCGGCATGAAGGTGAAGATGGGTACCGTCATTGCTATCCAAAACTTCAAAGTGCATTTGATTATCCTGAAGATCAAATATAAGCTTTGGCTTCATCTTAGGCCTGTCAAGCTCCTCCCACATTATTTTGTCTACCCATGAATCATCCATGAGGTCTCTGTTTTGTGACATAACCTTGGCCAAACGTTTTGCTTGACCAATTTGATTGTGCTTCTCGGATACATCCACCCCTCTTCCGTCTTCAATATGAGAACTGTCTACTTCTAGCCTCAAAAGCTGGGGATGAAAAAGGCTTTCGGATATTGAATTGGTTTTGACCCCGTTAGAATCCCTTGAGTCTAAGGGATCCAATGAAACAGGAGAGCAGCACGTGAATACATTATGATCTTTCTCCTCCAGTATCTTAAGGGGCACTGACTGAAGATTATGTTTCCTGGTTTCAATTTCTATTTCACCACCATCAGAAGTTCTCAATTCAGATCCAGAAATTTCACAGCTCTCAACATTATTATCATTATCACTTGCAGCAGGAGAGTTGCCCCAAAGGATTTCATCTTCCCAGTCTCGCTGATCAAGAGGATAAAAGTTGGCTAACGTGAGGGTATGATCTTTCCAGGCAAGATCATCTGCAAAATCCCCTTTCATTGGTTCACCACTAAGACAAGAGTCCTTTGGTTGCCGATCATCTTTCACACTAAGTGAGGCATCTCCATGAAGAAATCCAAATTTCGGAAATTCGAAGTCAACATTGTTTTCTGATACATCAGTACGGACTACACAAACCTGTTTGTTAAGTGTTAGACTCTGAGAGAAGCCTTTAAGGAACTCCTCTTCGTCTTCTTCTACAATATCATCAGATAAATCGAAAGACTTGTATCTATCTGGAAATACAAGTGAAAAAACAGCCAATTAGGACAGAAACCATATTGTAATGCACCGCGGAGAGAAAGCATCTCATTTCTTCATTCAAAAATCTCACCAATGCAAGTTATAAATTTAATTATTCGTAATAGTACAAAATTGTGACAACTACTTAAGTCATACCTCTCTTGGAAAAACTCAACAAATTCTAACATTTGCAAAACGAAATTCAGGTAAATTTGCTATCTCTAGGTATATACCTCTAGGAGTGGAATGCCGACGCTCTTTCTTTTCTCCCTTTCGAGGAGGTTCCTGAATACCAAAGATTTCAGAAAAGCGTAAAACTGCCTTTCCATCGTCCACGTACAATACAGGCAATGGTGTAGCCATAGACCTCTTCAAAAATTCAGGTCCTTCCTGTTTGTTTCATTAATTAAGAGACTAGCATGTTAATAGAAAGTCAACTATGATAATTTTATAATGCTGTCAACATACCCTTTTTGAAAACAAAACATAACCAAGACCAAATAGCGGTTATCAAACGCTATCCTCTGCGACATCACAACAGCACAGCTACCCTACGCTATTATTAATAACTATATTTTGAAATATTTATTAGATTTTCTTTTTCTACAAGTTTAGCAGGTGAACATAATAAAAATAAAATAAAAAAAACTAAGCGCCTCATAAAAAAACTAAGCATTAGGCTTCTTTTTAATCTTGTCTTCAACTGCAAGACAACACGGTATCCAACACTACGTATTCGCTAGAGAATTTGGAGGTCATATATGGTGGTAGCTTCAACCCAATATTTTTATTCATGAAATCATAAGAAATATACAAAACTTAAATATCATATGAAATCACACAATAGAATGTGATTTGTTCACTGTCATGGACCCTAATGCAGCACAATAAACATCAAAAAGGCTAGAAAGAAAGAACATAAAACCACTTAGGAGACGGCAAAACAAGCAAAAACTGACCTCAGGTGTTTGTACATCAGCGTCCAATTCTTCAGTCTGCAGAGACACTTGTAAATCATGCTCAAGAGCACTCCCTTCTTTAGATGCGTCTACAAAGCTCTCCTCCTGATCCACTGAAAAAGAAAAGCTAACATTAATAAACAGCAAGACTCCAGTGTGAAATTCACTGCCTTTCCTAAAAATAGATGCTTCAACCCTCAAATTATTATTAGGTGTTACATTGAGCCCAACACTTGGGTGTTAAATCATAGCTCAGAAGCACAGTTGGTATACTCAAATTCAAGCTGCACAGGCTCAAACTTGATAGATTTAATATTACATCACACAATATAATTAAATTTAGGGTCTTGCTAGGCACTCTTTAGGGATTCTAAATTAAGAAACTATTCATTGAAAAAGTCTAATACTTCAATTTCCGATGCATTGAATGCACAACTTTCCATAAAAACATACTATCTGAAGTCCTTAAAAAATGCCCTTAGGCCACTCGTTAGCATTTCCCTTAAATTTACTATACTGAAGATGGCAATTAGTAATGTGATTAATTTACTGATTCTTAGTCAATCAGCTTTCAAGCTTATGAACCCACAAACTTCACATACAAATTTGAATTCAGCATATGGTACATTTGTTTATATTAAATAAAAAATGTGTGATTTTATGAAACAGATTTATAGAAACTTTCAAAAGATTCAAATTTTCGCCAACAAGAAGACCACTAAAAGAATATTTTCTGACGTTTTTTATGTTATTTCAAAAACGTATAATAAGTATAAATTTTATAAAATTTAGGTATCTTTTGAATGATATTTCTCTTAGGGAAGAAAGCGACCAACGAGTGGGATCGTTTAATTAATCTACCACAATGTTGCATCAGGTCAAATCTACCTACCAAGTCCACCGAATGGCTAGATTCAAATACCACTTTCAATCAGCATTTTCTATTTTAATATGTATTTCAGCACAGTGCAAATCTAGCTCCCAGACAGGTGTTCTTTCCCTCAGTGTGTTACAAAAATCATACAACTTCCAACAATACCAGTGCCTGGTGACACTCGCGCATATTCGATTTCTAAATGTTATGTATCAAGCATAATACAGAAGTATATATCTACTGATTAAACAATCACACCACCAATGAAAGAATGTCAACAGACAATCTATCAAATAACATTTACCGCCAAACCTGCCCTTAGAGAAGGAAAGAGAGATCTATAAGTTGTGAATAAATGAGATGCACAAAAATAAAAATAAAATAAAAACTCAATGCTTTCATGCAATATCGGCAAGAGAGATGCTTCCAGATTATATTTGAGCAAGGCTGCAAAGAAAATACTAGCGCCAGATAACAAGAACCAACTTTCTAGCACTTTTATAAGAACCAGGACACATGTAAATCTATACCTTAAGTTATAAGTTCATAAAGTACAACAGCTTAAGTTATCCAAGCCAAATAAAAAACACATTACCAGATAGAGAGATGTTATCGACTTTAGCTTCATTGTTCACAAAGTCTTGTTCCTTATCAGATTCTTCATCATAATTTTCATCATCGAAGACAGAAGTTTTGCGCTCCAAAGCTTCAAGAGAGGCTTCGGCAGCGAAAAAATCCTTTTTTGGCAATAAATAGTCCTCTTCGTTCGCAGTTTCCGTCTCCGGACCATCATACTCTTCATCAATATCTTCGTAATCGACAGCATCTTCAGCCTTTTCCCCGCAATCTAAGATTATAAATTAATCCGAGTTAATAAACTACCAGAAAACTTCACATGAAACCACATACCAGACATGAAGCAAAATGTACGTCTGTAGCACAAGTGCAGGTGATTGCAAAATAAATTTTATCTTTTCAAGGAAGATTCACATAACTTTGCAATATTGATGAGTTTCATACTATGTAAATGATCAATAGTTTCTACTATTGTCTTCTGCTATATTCTATTATGTAGGCACTCTCTCCGGTCTCATATATAAGCGCAAAAGCTATCTCACACAGCTTCCGGAAAGTAGTTAGGTTCAGTTAATTTTCAAAAAGTAATGAAAAAGCAATTGTATTTTCTAAATTACCCGTCGTGAGAACTTGTTTCATAAAAATTGAAGAGTTATTAGATAAAAAATAAAAGTAATAATTGAAGAGTAACTTGGGTAAATACGATAGAAGTGGTAACATTTGCTTATATTTTAGATCATCGAAGACAAAAAATTGCTTATATTCAAGACTGGAGGGAGTAGTCAAAATCAAAATTCAACATATGATCGAGAATGGAAGACAAACGCGTACATCGTGGAATCGTAACACAGATAGTTAGATCCTACAAAATTCATAAACTCGCTATAGCATATCTGTGTGGGCCCGCGCATATAAATTCAAGAGTCGTATGGGAGACATAAATATTACGAAAATCATAGGTCAATTTACCAAATTAAGCTAACTAAACAGACCAAACCATGAAGCAATTTTATTGGGGTGTTCTAGATCGTGTGGCCCAGAATCAATTCTAAGCAAAAATTACAAAACAAACGTAATATGTTTGCGAGAATAGGTTTTATTTAATCCAGAAACCCCAAAATAAAAATGCGCCAAGTAATAACATGTGAAGCAAGATTGTGAACTGTCGACAACCCCACGATTCCACAAGCAAGAACGGCGATCCCGGCCAATTTTGCTGATTTTCAATTATGCATCCGAACAGGACTGAACACAAGGGTGGAAAATTTTGTGAGGTTGCACAAACTTACAATCCAACTCATGATTTTGACTAAATATGTATGCCTGCACGTGTTTTTGAGATGGCCTCTGTAACTAGCTTATGAGATATTCTGTTATCGTAAATAGTTAGCATCATTATGAGAAGTTATGTAACTGCTAATTGGTTAGCATCCCTAACTAGCTTAGCTGTGCACTAACTAAGATCACAATAGAAAATACAATTTCAGTCTTACAGATCCAGATTTACTTCAATTTTCTTTCCTCTAAAATATCAAAAGATTTCACTCTTTTAATATAAGCTTTGCTTCATCAAATATGGGGAGCCTAATGAAGAATTTAAGGGGCACTATGCAAGATAAAAGTCATGCAAGTTATCTTAACCCAAAAAAAATCACTAGCAGAACCCACTCTTTCAAATTTGCTTGCATTTAAAATCCACAAAACAGGAGGAAAAAAAAATTAACCTCCTATTGACTGAATCACAAAACGGGGTGCCTTTTTAAAAGGCAACTAGTTTCAACTAAAATGCACTCCACCTGAGAAATAAAAATCACCATGGGTGCATCATACAAACAGAAAGCAGAAGCACATACACTGACACCATATTTAGGAAGCCAGTGTATAGCCATGGAACACCATACAGCCAGTCCACCACTGGATCGCTATTACCCATTCATTCATGTAAACAGCTACAAACCATCACTAAAACTACACTTCAGCTAGCTTTATTAGTCTAGTTCTACTGAAGTGCACCACTTGCCCTTACAAACCCCTATCATCAGGCATGACTACCAGTTTTAACAAAAATAATAATTTATACAATATTTCTAAAACTAAGGGTACCGCCAAAAGTTCTCAAATCTTATTCCCAAAAAATTCTTTAGAACACACTCTTTATGATTGGTTCAATTTTTAAAGAGTAAACACTTCTTAAGAAATGACCAATTGATGTGGTAAGTGTACTGAATTTTTTTTTTAAAAAAAGGACAAATCATAAAGAGTATGATGAAGACTGTGCTGCTAGCCTTCATCTATCCACCAATACTATGGGGGAATATATTAGACATTTAGGTAAAAAATTCACTGATAACGAAAGAAAAATAGCTACTTCGCATGATATTTTCCACCAAGCATACTTCATGTGGGAAACAATTCCAGTAGAAATTAAACACAGGCTTAGTGCTCTCAGTTGATAAAGGAAAAAAAGATACCAACAGAATATCAAAAACTGCATGATATAGTTTTTCCTGGCAGACAACTTCACCTTGTTCAACAATGCCAGGCGGTGTTCGTGGTGACTTTCCTGACAACTGCAAACAGAGCACATTCTTATCAAGGAAAATTGAAGAGGTGGAGACAATGAAAATACAAGGAAAAATTAACAGTTAACGCTTGTTAACCGAATCAGAAGATAGCATTTTGATTTCTAAATTCAACACTACAGCCTGATAATGATATCTTGATATGTACTGTAAAAAAAAAAAATAATAATAATAAATTTGATATCCTTACATCTATATCTGTCAATGATGGACCCAGCTTGTCAGCCAATGCAGATAGATGCTCCTTTGCATCCTAAAAGGAAAAATGCTCATTTAGCACCAATTTTACTGTTTTTGACCAAAACACATAAACAAATGAAGAAAGCATAAACGATCCAGAACAAGAAAATGTGCATCCCACAATAATTATAATTCTATTTTTCAAACTAAGAAAACACAATAATTATAATTCTATTTTTCAAAATAAGAAAACAAATCCTAAAAGAACAATTATCCTGGAACCTCCAACAGATCCTACAAAGAATAATTGATCCTGGAACCTCCAACAGATCATTAAAAGTAGTTCAAAGTATAGGCATTAACATCAATCTTGTTGTACACAAACAAAGACAAGCTTTTATCGCACTCTATACTCAGTTGAAAATTCTGATGCCTAAAGTCTTAAACCTATTTAATAAAGATCAATTTGACTTGTAAAGCAACCACTTGACCTTCATCTTATCTCTTCCTTATTCGAGCCCGGGTTATGGACGAAGGGACCGAGACGGAAGTAGCAGCAACAACTGGGTTTATTACGGGACAGCTTATGATGTTCATATCGATCTATTATGCGCCTTTGCATTTGGCTTTGATTAGACCTCATACAATAACTGCCCTAACTCTACCGTATCTTTTCTTTAATTTTGTATACAAAAACAATAAACACTATTATGTGGATTCTCGCTATTATTTGGATTCTTATATCCAGAATCCAAATTCAATACGTAAATTTCGTATTTACAAAGTATTCTTTAACAATCTTTTTTTTCAGTTATCAAACCCCGTTCTTTTGCCAAGTTTAATCTTACTAAGAACAATTGTAGCAAATAAGAATCTCTGCACACTACTAAATCAAATCTTCCAAAGTTGAATCTCAGGTAATTCTTTAGTTTAGACAACCATACTGCGCCAATATGTCCAAACTGCCTCCTTTTTTGTTTTTCAAAAAGCTACAATAAAGGTTTTTGTAAAAACCTGTCCTCCTCCTCCCAAAAAGAATATATCTCAAAACAGTAAATATGGTTTTTTCTTTTACAGAAACAGTAAAAATGGTTTTAAATCTTCTAATATAAAAAAGTTTAGCAACTTCAAAACCCTCCACATACCAATCATGATGATACTACAATAGCTTAGAAATTTCAGGAAACTACTGAGAAGGTGCGTAGGGAATCAAGCAAAATAACAAATATATGCATGCAGAAGCCCGATCTTGGTTCTCAAAACATTTCAACAAGCAAGTTCACAGAAACATCAAAGGACACATTAAATTACCTCATCAAGATAATCAACGTCGAGATCACCAGAATTATCAACATTTCCAAACATGAACCCGAGAAAATGATTACCCTTGCCAGACTCCTCATATTCTTCTTCATCATCTATCAAGCCAAATTATTGAACATACTGAGTAAATGAACTATATAAACCAAAAAAACGAAGCTAAATAAATCAACACCGCGTCAAACTCACAGACAAACGGCTTGACATATTTCAGCACATAGCAATTAACAATGATGCCACCAAGTCAATCCTACTTTAGGGTTTGTTTAGGAGAGAGATTTTGGAGGGGAGGGGAGGACTTGTTTTCTCTTCTAAATTATGAAAGCTATAAAGTATGTTAAAAAAATGAATGAAATGCAATGAATTGTTATATGTCATATAAATGAATAAAGTGTGATTGAATTGTTATTTGAATAAACTAGGGTTTCATTACATTTCTAGCTTCTAATATTGAATATGAGAAACACTATAATTAAATTTAACATTCATACACTTCCACTTTCTCCAAGTTCCTTTAACTTCTGATAATCCTATTCTAAAATCTTCAATAAACAAAGTTACCTTCGTTTCTCCCATCTTGTGAATTATCCGAATCATAACCCATGTTGTTGTTGAGAGGTTTCAAAAAACGGACCGGTACCGGGATTGCGGACGTTACAAAACGGTATCAGCGGCCACCGTGACCGTTTTTGGACCTTTTCACGTCGAGAACAAAAATCACAGGAAAATCGCCGTCACGGAACGCCGTTACAGACTTGAAAATTCAGAAATTTGAACAGGAGAAGAAGGAATACAAGAACAGGAGAAGAAGGAATCTGAATCTTATCTTTTGTGCAGAAAATTCAGGCATCTCAAATCTGAATCTTATCTTTTTTACACAAATCAATTACTTACTTCTCTTCCTGCTTGCGATTTGCGATTCACGTGTTGCCGTTTCTTGCGATTTCAGTTTGTTCCTGCTTGCCGTTTGCGATTTGCG
>Ga0228710_1003336_pt1 | contig 25597 bp, 13 predicted proteins | sample MedpolnodulmetaG_FD_177995 | JGI IMG/M metagenome (GOLD analysis project Ga0228710, IMG submission 177995) | Root nodule microbial communities from Medicago polymorpha collected in Santa Monica, California, United States - pink nodules | ecosystem: Host-associated > Plants > Roots > Nodule...
AGTACTATTTTGAAAAATTGTATGGACAAGATTCTGGTGAGCAAGTTAAGAGGGTTCAACAATTGTGTTATGATTTGATTGTTGATTATCAATTGAAGTTCAATCAAGATGCTTGTGGTGAATCGTCAGAATCTATTCGTGTGGCTAATGATGGTTTAGAAGATTATGATGCATATGTCAAGAGGAGAAAAAGAGTTAGAACATCATTATATAGAATAGAGTTGGATCATTATCTAGGAGAAGAAGTTTTACCTCGAAGTGCCGATTTTGATATTTTGTTGTGGTGGAAGTTGAACGACATCAAATATCCAACATTGCAAGAAATTGCAAAAGATGCATTAACAATTCCTATTACTTCAGATGCTTTTGAATCAGCATTTAGTACTAGCGGCAATATCTTAAGCCCCCATCGTAGTCGGCTTCATTGGACAACCTTAGAGGCTTTGATGTGTGCTAGAAGTTGGCTATGGAGTAATGACAACAGCGGTATGGTTTTAAACTATTCTTTCAATTTACATATCTTAAGAAATGATAAATACTTTTTGTATTTTTTTTAGCTAATTACTATTTATACCATTCTATTTACAGGTGATGTGAATTCTCAATTATGTAATGAGTTTGCAACTTTACTCAATGAAATAGAGCCTGATGATGAATGTGAAATCTACCTTCCATTTATTTATCACTACCTTCGAATTTTATTAACTTTAATGTTTATAGTTTAACTTGTATTTTTTATTATATAGGTGAAATATTGGCTAGTGGTGTTAGTTCCCACTTTGAAGAGTGAAGGTTGAAGACGTCGGTAGCATTTAGAGAAAGAAAGAAGACAACGTTTATGCGGAATTTGTTTTAGCAAATTTAAATTATCAATAAAGAATTACGTGGTTCATACTTGGTTGTGTTGTTTTGAAAATTTTGATCGGATAATTTGGATTATCAGTTAATTTAAAACTTTGATATTTATTTTTGCTTTATGTTGACAGGCCATTTTTTGTTTGTTGAACGCAAATTGTTGGATAATGTGTTCCAACATTACCACTGAGGCTTAAAAAAACTCTTTTTTTATTAAAAAAAATGGTTCATTGCGGGTACGGGGACGAGGCGGGAATACCCGAACCCATTGGGGACGGGGATGAGATTCAATTTCTCATCCCCGTTGGGTATAGGTAGGGTAACGGGTAAGTATACGGGAGTAGGGGATGGAGATGGGGAAACCCGTCTCCACCCCGCCCCATTGCCATGCCTATTGGTTGCTGCATGGGCTGGACATATATTGCCTTTGCAAAGTGGCATGAATTGCAATCTATTAACAACAGAGACTTCATGTGATCTCACAGATAAACCTGACACATGATTTTCTCTCATTAACACAATGCAGATGAAGTCTAAGGATGAATCAATTTTATCTCAGGCACCAGCTGGTTGCAGTTCTTTGTTTGTTTGTTGTTAGTACACATGACTGGGTTGATTAAGACTTCTTACTTAGTTTGGACTGGGGCTTTTATGTTATCTGTAATAAGTGCATGCTAATTGCTAAGCACACCCTCTCATTACTAGAAAATCTACGGGTTTTTCCCTTCAATTTTAACCATCTCTTGATATCTCTCCCCCAGATAGTCTTTTAGACAGTGATTAACGCAAACAAAATATTTTCAAGGGAAACTATTTTCTTTTAGACAGTGTACTTGTAACTATTAATATCATGCATAAAAAAAAACTATTAACATCAATAAAAAAAATAACTTGTTAACTTTAGGATTTTTCTTTTCCCATAGCTTCCCTCCACTTTAGGATCTTTACTTGGTAACATTTTTTTTTTTTTAACTTGATTTTCCGATTAGACCTCAATGTATTTTTTATTTTGTAACTAACTGTATATTTGAAATGACATGTTTGGTTTGGCGTCAAGTGTCTTTATTGCATTTTCAAATACTTTTGCCTCGTAAAACAGAAGTTAGTAATAGTTGGACTCAAGTTTATTGTAGTTTCACACAAACATATCATAATAAAGTGTTTACAAAATCAAGCTAGCTCACTAATAAAACACTAATTGGATCGGCCATTTAGTCAAATTTAAAGTTTCACACAACCTTTGAAAGGCGTGTTTCAGGAAGAGATTGAATTGTCTAATGCAACAGAGAGAGTATGTTTGATTTCACATTTGTAGGAGCCAAAATTGATTTTAAAGGTATATAATTGATCTTGACATATTTGATTTCTCTATGATATGATTGGTTTTGACTTCATAATTGATTTTATTTGAAGTTACAAATTGTAATTTTCAGTTCTATAATTGATATTTACATTCAAATTTACTATTATTCAACTCACTTTTACGTAAATGTATTTAAGCATAAATCAATTTACTTTCAACTAAAATTTTATTGCATCCAATATTACAAAATCAATTATTCTCATTGGCTATTCAAATATAGACAAAAAATAATAAAATAGATTGTGTGAAAAATATGAGGATATTATGAAGAGAGAGAAGAGAAATTGAAAAGTGGTAAAGAACTCTCACTTCATCTATGATGATGATATGCTGGTTGTGAACTGAAGTGTGTTAGAAGAATAAGAAAGAATAGATAGATAAATAAAAAATTAAATAAAAATCGAAAATGTCGAAGAGTTCGTTTCAAAACGACGTGCCATGGAGAGCTTCATCTTCTTCAGCAAAACCAATACCCAAAATTCATCACTCTCCAATTCTTCGCGTTTCTCAGAACCCCTTTTCAGATTATGCAATTTCCATCATGAGGGTATCTCTCTTTTTCACTTTTCATCCATTATCTTCGTTCAAGTTTTCATTTTTTTTTTTTTTTTTGGATTTTTTGCAGCATCCAGACCCTATTGGGGATGGTTTGGGTGATGACGCTATAGTTGAAGCAGCTGGTCCTGAATGCATCATACCTGGTCAAGCTACTCCCATTAAACTACTTGGCCTTAAGGTACCTATTTCTTGTTTCAAATTTTGTATTAGAAATCAAATTAAATTATGTGAACTATGGAGCACCGATACAGACATGTGGACACTGATATTAGTTTGAGAAAATAACATAATTCAATGTAATTGCATGCGTCGGTGTAGTGTGTGTCGGACACAGGAACACCTTCAATCAAAAGTGTTGTGCTACATAGTTGTTTAATGCTTTTTGGATCATGGTTTTATCACATAGTTGTTCCTAAATGCTTCATGGTTTTAGTAATGAAAACCATTGAGAAGATAAAAAATCACTATAAGAATATTTTGAATCTTACTGCAATTTGGAAGTCTAACTGTGCACCTTAACTAATTAGTCTATGAAAACCATGAAGAAGGTTGCACATATGATTGAGCATTGCCTAGCAAAACCCTTGCTTGTTCGTACTAATAACATATTCACATCGGGGGAATGTCTGGTGGCTGCTTATGACACCTAATTCTCGACCGCTGCTAATATTTCTTCGATAAAAGGAGGAGTGTTGTTATCTTTGAGTTTTTGAATTCGTTTCTCTTTAAACAGTTTACTTTTTATATGGTGTTTGTGATTGCTGGATATATTTTTCTTCTCTTGATGCTGTTTATGTTTAAACTGCCTTTTCCCCTGATAATTGAACAACGGAAATGGTATCGAGTTACTCATGAGTTGTAACCTCAATATGAATACCATCAAGCACAATAATCATACAACTCAAAAACTTGGAATACACTGTGAATGTTGTTTTGCAATTTGTCCTCAAATTTGCGGCATATTCTTCTCAATCTACCTTATCAATCTCAGGACCTATTTGGTTTAAGAAATTGTTTTATGTTTCTGTTTCCTATTTTCACTAAATATTACAAAATTGCCATCTTTCACTTTGTTTCTTGTTATGAAAGATTTGAAGAAAACAATGAAACAACTTTTTATTGTATAAGTTTTCTTGCTATCTAAAATCTCACATACATAATACCAAAAGGGTGGTCATTTTTGTAACTGGGGATCTTTGTTCTGTTGTGTAATTTAAATGTGTGTTATGTTCATCATTGCTGTTTTTCCTCCTCCTATTATCATGTCTTTTCATGATTTCCCCCATTGTAGTGTATGTTTAGTTTTCTCTAATATTAATGCTTCACTTTTGGAGTGATGCTCTTTAGAAATAATTTGTTTTGGTAAAGAGATGCACTTCAACATTTTTCATTTTGGCTTCTTATTGGAACAGGTCTGGCCTATTGAAGTTGACCTGAAATTTTTGGAACCAATTGGCCGAGAACTCAAGCAGCTTGGGAAGGTAAAGTCCTTTTTACATCTTTCCTACACACAAGGGTAATATTGGCACACTTCTGCCAGTTGAACATAATGAGTTTTTTGCACTTGATAGTGATGAACTGTAGAATTGAGAACAGAAATACTCGTGTATTTTTCTCCCAAGATAACTTGCTTAGAAAATCAGGAGCAAAACAATCAATATTGCTACTAGGCATATATATGTGCCCTTGTACTTTTCGAAATGGAGATGAGATGATAATAATTTAAACTGCGCCTTGTGATAACAAAGTAGCAAATCATTATTATTGCACTGAAACAGATGTCTGTGCTGCATATCATCCAAAATACCATGTTTACCTTGAATGAAAAACCAACAGCATTGTAGCAAATTGAATTTTGAAGTTTCAGTATGCTATATAAATCACGATGTTGTTAAAGGTCGGCTTCACCTATCTTTTACCATAGTGTTATGTAGACTTCGCTAGATGCTTTACTCACAAATCCACACTTTTATTTTAGAAATTTAGTGTGCCGTGTATTTTTCTTGAAAATTTAGTGTGCCGTGTATTTTTCTTGAAATTTAGTGTGAATTTGCAAATATGTTGGATTTGAATGCTTAGAGTTGGTTCAAGCCTGTTGTTTTATGCTTTTGTTGAACTAGTTGAATAGAAAATCAATGAATCATCTCTAACGACTTATCTTAAATAACGATGTTGCTTGTGTTTGGATTTATTTATTTTTGCCTGGCCCGGTTGGTTGATTTCAGTTATATAATCAGCCTGCTCATCTTTTGATATTAACGGCGACATGCCGACATCTCCAGTTGAGACATGTAATTCTAAATATACAATGAACTTTCATGATTAATGTAGTTATTTTTGTGCATGCAGATCATGGATGACGCTGTGGAGCTTATGAACAAATCATTCATAGATCGTTGATACGGTGGCCTTTGTGAAAGATGAAGATTTGGCTCATTTTGTGTCCAGTCTCATACATTTTTCCTAGAGAGTAATATAAGACAGTTTTGTTCTGTACTCGTTCCCCAACCCCATCTTTCTTCTGTACGTCATTTTTTTTAATCTCTTATTTAACTTTTTTCATTATAGTCTATAAATTTGAGAAGACTTTTTTTTAATAATAAATCATAATGCTTACTTAAATTGAAAAACTCATGAGTTAACTTGAGCATTTTCTTCTAGTAGCCTGCACCCCTCATAACACTGTATTGAATTTGCAAAATGATAGTACTTTCAAATAGGAGCAGATCCTTTTGACTCCAATTCCAATTAAGAGAAATACAAATACAGTGTCCCATTACACCGGTAACAACATTTCTGAATCGTCATTGAATAATTCTTAATGGTAGCACTCTATAAGACAACAAGAAGCACATCACCATAGTAAAAGAAGACGACAACACTCGCGCACTTCCTGACATATCATCTGTGTAATCCGGGCCAGAATCTAAAACGCCGTCATTGTTGCTGCTTGGTCCTCTGCTCCACATTCCCAAGTTATTGTCTCTGTTTATTCATCACAACACACACCTCAATCATTCCAACTCAACTCAATTCTTAGAAGAGTCTAATGACTTGAAAGTAACTGATGCACAATATATTTATTTGAAGATAAAACATAATATAGCACTTATTGTTGATAAAAAAAATGAAGTAATAATGAATTAAACATTGGTACCTTGCATTACCAAGAACACCAGAGTTCATGGTAAGAAGAACAATCCGATCAGCAGACTGAGGTTCAACACTATAAGCCTTCTCATACTTAACCTCTAGAGTGTCACCAGATGTAACAAAAAATGCACCATTAACCATAACATCGCCCTCAGACCTCCAATTCCACCCTTTCCACTTATTTTGCTCAGTTTCAACCCTCTTAGTAACCTCTTTAGCAAAAGGATTAATCGGCGCAAAGTAACGGTTCCCTTGACTGTTGATAGTTGGTTCACCACTCCCACCAATGGCATACATTTCCCACTCAGTGAAATCATTGTTGACCACATGGATGTATCCTCTTCTGCATCGTGGCATCCTTTGAACAAGTTTCTCGCCAAAATGGTTGAATGCGATTGTGACTTGCATTCCTGAGTCTGGGAGGTAGTCATCGCTGTGTCCAAGAAGCATGACTTCATTGTGGTGTGACATGAAGTTGTTGGATATCGTTATTCCTGTTGATCCCATTACTGCGTCTATTAGTCCGTCTTTGCAATGTGAGAGTGTGCAATGGTCGACCCATATGTCTTTTGAACCGAATATGGATATTCCATCTCCATCTGACATTGTTCTGTAGCCAAAGTGTTCAGGACTTGATCTCACATTTGTGTTCCCTGAAATATCAGACTCCTAATTTTCATCATTTATGCTTGCTTGCTAGTTGCTTAGAAAATAATACTTATAATATGGACAACAATTTAACTGTAAGTTTAGTTTTAGGGTGACATAAATGATTTTGTGATCTTAAAGTAATCTAATTTACATTTAGATATGTTCATGTGAAAATCAGTTGAACAATAAATTTGAAGGTGGAAATCACGTTCAGAGACAACAACAATAAATTCTAGGGGCGAAATAAATTTTGATTAGGTATCGCAAAAGCATACCAAAATCAGTTTTAATTCTTGGTATTCACTTTTAGCTCTAATAAAATTGAATCTAAGCATGCATACATCTTTATTAGGAATGCAATGTGATATATATGAAGTAAGATGGTTTTTCTTTGGGATTTCTGTTCTTTTTCTTATTGTTGGTACTTTAATTTAACAAGGGTTAGACAGCTTTTTCAACAATTACTTTTTTGTTTTTGAAATCACATCCCCTCTTCATGCAACTTGTTTTAAATTTTATTTTTTTTATCTCGATCTTTCATCTTTTTCTATCATAACACTCATTGTTTATCTCTTTTCTCTCACTCTCTGTCTTCTTTCTCCATATCTCTATTTAGAAGAGACTTTTGAGGAATAGTTTAGTACTAGTCAATTTTCTTTTTATGAGATGGTACAAAACTGGCCCCACATAATATTTTTTAATAATAACAGAACACAGACCCCACAAAATGACCAATGTTGTATCGCGCGGCGTAATTTCTAATTTCAATACAGTATATTGATAAATAAAACATTTTCTAAACTTTATCCAAAAATCTCCACAAAATAAACACAACTTTTCCATTCTTCCAAACAAAACATGTGCACAATGCAGTTATGTTTTGTCATATCCTTCAAAGTAGAATATAATAAAGTTTAGGAAAAAAACAAAGTTGTTAATTACCTGAGGGGTGACAATGGTGAATATGAATGTTATGTATGATAACATTACTAATAAACTGCAAAGTAATGCATCCTCCTCCCACAATGTGAACATCAGCTCCACGTCCATCAATAGTCTTATAACTATTAAATATAAGCTCTTGCTTCAGCTTAATCATCATGTTACTAGGGAACACTATCCACAATGGTTCATTTTTTATCACACCATATCTTAATGTACCTGGTTTTGGGGTAACAGCATCATCATCTGAGGAATCTGTTACAACGTAAAATTCACCACCTTTTCCTCCTTTAGCATACTGACCAAACCCAATTGCACAATCAGCTAACCTTTGACGATTGTTGGGCCATTCTGGGTCGCATTTCCAACAATCGTCAATCGGGTTACCAGTCATGCATGCAGATCCAGATAGCATTTCCCTTCTTGCAATTGAAGCATTCACCTTCCTACACACAATAAACAAAACATTTATTTATTTCTTAAACTAAAAGTTGATATCAAATGCACACGATTTTGGAGACTAATTTTTTGAATCGGATAGAATCATATAAGTTAAAAATATTCATGTAAAGAGAAAACGTAAAATTCCTTTCTAAATCTGCTGCTAAATCAAAGAAAAGATTCATTTTGTCGTCACTAATTTTCTTTAATTTTTCTTAGTGTTTTAAATAGTTAGAAGATATGAGGATGGTCTGGTGGCTATAGAGTGGGAAGTTTAGAGAGTGGAACTATAAGGAGATTAAAGTTCGTTCTCCACTCTCAGTAAAAACTAATAATATTAACCTTTGTCGATTCAAACAAAAATAGTGTTTTTTTTTCTTCAAGCAGTCTACTGGCTAGAACTCTCACATTTTAAATGTGGAGAAGTTAGGTGTCCGGGGTTCAAACTCCAGCCTTTGCATATAATATGCAATATCTCTATCCACTGAGGTAAGCTCATAAGAATAAAAAAATAGTGTTTTAAGTACTTTATTTTGAACTATAAAAACATAACCTATAAAAAATCCCATATTCTTTTTTTGAAGAAAGAAGAATATTTAGAGATAAATGGTAAAGTAGGTAAAGAAAAAAGATACGCCTATAATGAATTGTTAAATATGTTTTAAGTGTATATATAAAATATAAATATATTAATTTTAGTTTATACAAAAAAAATTCATCAATGTTAGTTCCTAGTTTGGTAATTTTAATAAATAAATAAATGTTTATAAAAATTCTGAAAATGGCCAAATTGATGATTATATATATAAAAATGCTTATAAAAACTAAACTTTATTACACAAATTTGAAATATATTTAGCTTACAAAAGAATATATAGAATGAATAGAAAATCATCTCATGATCTAAGCTAGGGTCATGAGCTACATTAACTTGAGTCTAGGGTATGAACAAGAACTAGTAAGCTGGAATATGGGGAAAACAAGAAATAACATAGTGGAAAATGACACTGGTGTCCAGATCTGCTATTTTTCTCTAAATTAATGCAATGTATGTAGGTACATTGAGATGAAAGAAACAAGGGAGAGAGTACCTATGAACTTCGTGGGCAACAGCATCAGGGTCAGGGTGCGTTCCAGGAAGAGTTAAGTTCAGCATTGCTGTTCCAAGTTTTGAAAATGAACTTAGAACAGATATAATTAGCAATATGCATATTGTTTGGAACATTGTTGATGAAATTTCAAGAGTGAGACTGTAAGAGTGTGAGTTAGTGTTATTGTTACAGTGTCATGGTTTGGCTGGTTTTTCAAAAAGTGTTAGACAGTGTAGGGTAAGGTGAGTTAATAAGCATGGAAAGAAAACCAATGATTAACCAACGAGGTTGAGTATGAAAAGAAGTAGAGGATTTTTGTTTTTGTTCTACGTTTGTTGTAATAAATAATAATGATAAGGGTCATGCTATACAACTTTGAATATACTTTAACAAATGTCATAAGGTCATTTGTTAGTATTGCTTAATAATATTAATAAGGTATGATATAAAACTCATCAAGTATATAAAATCCATCAATTTAATCTATCTTGTTAAAGATTATTTAACGGATTTTCATATATTTTATAAATCAAATCGACAGGTTTGATATACCTTTTTTTTTAACAAGCCAAAATAGAATTTTATAACCACAAACAGAGCAATCCCAAAAGTATAAGGTGTGCCTTAGAGACTTCTAAAAAAATAGAGTATCAACGTTTACAGCAGAACAAAACAAACAACGTTAGCTTATGCCCAAACAAACAAAAACAAAAGGGTTTGATATACTTTTAAAATTACTTTATTACATTTATATAGTTTTATGATAAAATTGGAGAGAATAATGTATAGTTTAATAACTAAATGATGGTTTATTCTTTTTAAAGTTGATTTGTATTATGGTCCATAATTTATGGATGCTCCTTTGTATTAGTGAAGTTATCGGCGATGCCGTGCTTATTGTATTAATTAGTAGTACCATTTTCGGTGCTTGTGATGGTAAAGAGAAATTATTTTTATTAATAATGAGAAAAAGAAAAAGAGGAAATGGTGAGAAAGAGAAGAAAAGTGGTGAAATAGTCAAGGAATCACACTGCTCTCGAGGAAATGGTCTCTTCATTTGTTTGCGGGACATACAGATAGTGTCACTCTGTCCTTCCACACATATCAAGGCCCCCTCTCCCCTGCAGCTATGTTGAATTTATGCATGCAGTTGCACCATAGAGTATTAGAGTGTGAACTTGTTTCATGAACAACTTCTGGATTATGATTTGATTTTAATGGAGAAATAGTTTTGTATTTTTACCTAAATTATTAAATCAACATGATTTCAATTGAGTATATGCTATTCGTAAACATCCTTTTACGAAACATAACTATTTACTCAATACACACTCGTTCTTGGGGTCGATGGAGTAGCCTTTTGACTTTTAGACCTATGGGTTGCCTATGCATATAGTATTAGTATTAGCACCAATCACGACATATTCGCATGGCAATAGCTCATTATTTAAAAAGAAAAAATAAGTTTGGCAATAAGGTTTGTTGAAATGGTTCAAAAATAAGTAATGACTTTCCTCACACTCTTTCAAGGATTTTGCAAGGTTGATCCTATTTTTCTTGGTATCATGGGTGACCTTATTTTCCTGTAGTTTTACCCTATTTAGTGTGTTTGAATATCATAGTGAGTATACCAGAATTACGGTAAATTACCATGATTTTGTCATATGTATCATGATATCAAACACATGTTTATAGACATTCTAACATGTTCTTACGAATGAAATGCGTTAAGTTTTTTTACCATAAACAAAACCATTATTTTATTCACACGCAAAAAAAAACTGAGAACATTGCACCTCAAAGAGTTTTTCACTTCTTGGATGTGTCCATTGAATAAATGACCATATAGGTCAGCATGAAAACTAATCTCATTATCCAATTGATGTCAGAAGATTGACTAAAACTCCAAAGTCATCTCAAGTAATGATGCAATTGCACGAAATCCACGATTTTGATATGACTTTACCTGAACTATTTCATCAACATATGGATGGATAAGTTTAGGTATTTGCACCAAGTACTTAGGATCAGATCAACTTGCTTGGGTGATCCCATGGAGGCTGGTTTGGATGTCCATGAGATGCTTGTTTGGATACTTTATGCTACAACAAACTTTTCCTTGTGAGGAGTCAATCAAAGTTTTTGACATAGCCAACAAAAATGAAGTTACCAACATGTATTTTCTCAAAGTATAGCAAGCTCTGCTCATACTGCTTCTCATTAGTAAAATAAAGAATTTGTCTCCATAAATTCAACATTGCTTCCTGCGCGCATGTTCTTTAATACACTTTGTTTACATCTGGTCCTCACATGCATTTTTGCGGATGTAAAACCAAAAAAACAAATTAACTTAAGATGGAAATACAACCGTAATTGCATTCGTCAAAGCAAGGTCTACATCGACAACGAGCACCTGAGAAAATAAACTTTGTGATAAACAATTTCTTTAACTTCTATAACGCCTAACAAAAGTTTCTTAAAACTTTAATTCCAAGTAAGCAAACGCCACATAACATGTCAACTCTGTTGAAGTAACATTTGTTTTGTATGTGTTGTCGAGCATCAATACAATAAGAACCATGCTCAACAAGTTGATGGAACACAGATGCATCCAAAATAATTCCCTCGTAACTTATGAGTTTTCACGTGTTCTACGTTAACACACATACTTCCCAGCTTCTATTAACTTCACACACGCGCGCGCAAACACACACACACATACATCATAATTCAAATCTAAGACCTCTCAAACTTGATTGGTAACGTGTCTCGGTGCAACGTGTCATTTCATGCACGTGTTTTGACCCTTCTTCGTTTAATGTTCCATGAATGAATGACCATGCAATGTGTGAGGTAAGGTAACTCACGGTTGTTAGGTCTAGACATCACTTAAATTGATTATCCAATCACATCCTTCAATGATTTTACTCTAATTTTAAATGAACAACCGCACTTTTAAGTGGCGGTTGCCATTGAATTTTCACATGTTTCACAGTCCAGTTCTAATTTTGTCTTCCTTTCTTTTCATCACATTTTAATGTTTGGTCTAGTAATGAAATGAACCATTCAATCTTGTACCCAACCTCTCTAGCCCGCTGCTCGCAAAACATTTTCTCGTGTATCAAGCTTTTGATATGTTGTAAACGTGTTTGTCAAATCTTCACGTATCTGTTTTTTTTTTCTTCCATTGTTGCATATCATTAGGATAAAAAGTATCATATTGTTTTAAAAAGCAATCATAAGTTTCAAAATTTTGAAACTTCCAATTTGAAAATTTAAATAGATTATTTTAAAATTTTGAAATTTTTAATTGTATCATGCAAATTAGATATTTTATCTTCTAAAACTTCCGGTTTTCAAAATACCAAACTTCTAACAACTTTTGACATTTAATTTTCTTACACATCAAGATGGGGGTGCGTGATTTTTGTAAAAAGAAAATATTTACTATTTTATTTGATTTGATAAAAGCAAGGGTGTATTGAAAATATCAACTATTTGGGGGTGTAGTTATAAAATGGGGGGTATGAAATATAATTTTCTAAAGAGGGGCCCGTATTCAAGAAGGCCCAATAATATAAAAGAAGAAAGAAAAAAAAAGGCAAACGAAGGGATGGTGGAGGCGCTCACGGTGGTCGGCGAGAGGTGCATAGACGGTGGTGCAGACTGCAGAGGCGTGCCAAGAATTATCCTTATAAGGTAAAGTTGTTTGTATCTAAACCATGTTGATGAAGAACATGAATATTTTATTTCAATATATTTGATTCGTTCATGTGATTTAAATTGAACTTCATCACTTTACTCTAAATAGAGTAGAAGTGAGTTATCATAAAAACTATTAGTGTTTCTCATTATTGTGTTTCAATCAAACATATATAACTCTTGTTTCTAAATCTTGTTTGTTAATAGATACGATATGATACTAAAAAGTTTCTTAAAAGAGATAAAAAAAAAATACATTTTTAAAGGAATGTCATACTTATCTTTGAATGTTGTGTTTATGATGATTGGTTTTAGCATCTAAAAAGGCCTAGCAGCGCAACCTGTTGTCCGAATGTGTAATGTATATAACATACCTAAGCATCTTATCTTATAGTCAACTAATTAATAACATTGTCAAGGAATGGCCAAGATTCTTTCCCCTTTCCCTCTATGTCCAAGATTCATAGTTAAGATTCGTAAAAGCCGTGATCCAAGGTTATTTGTTGGGACTCGCATAGTTGTAATTTCTAGAAGAGATAATCAAACTTTAATTCTAAGGGGTTAAGCCGCGGTGAAGAGAAAACCTAGATCGCTATGGAAAACCCTAGTTTGCTCGGTGAGGGAGAGGGATATGTCGGCGATGTTGATGAAGCTATTGAAAATATCTCCGTTCCAAAACAGGTTGGAAAAAAACATCTCCGTTCCCCGATTTGCTTGATGATCGGGCATGAGTTGAGTGGCAAAACCACACTGCTGGATTGTATTCGAGGTACCGAAAGTGATGCTAATAATTTTCAACATTATAGGGCCACATATGTTCCTGCTAAGAATATACGTGAAAGAACTAGGAAATTAAAATCTTATGAAAAAATCAGAGTTCCTGGTTTACTATTTATTGATACTCCGGGTTTCATATCAATCACCAACTTAAGGTATCGAGGTTTAGCTCTATGTGATATTGCAATCTTGGTTGTTGACATTAATATTGGGTTACGGCCACAGACAATTGAAACACTAAATCTTTTAAAAATGTGCAAGACAAAGTTCATTGTTGCCTTGAATCAGGTCACTATTTTCTTCCTTTTTTATCACCATTGCTTTCAATATTTTTTGTTTACATGGTGCTCAATTATGTCGCACTGTTCTAGCAACATTGTAGGTTGACAGGATTTATGGATGGAAAACATGTCACAATGCTTCATTCCCCAATGCATATATGAAGCAGTCTCGTGATGCTGAAATAAGATTTTGTTCTATGCTCAATAGGGTAGTAAAAGATGTTTATTTTGTATCTGTCAATTATGGTAGATAATTTTGGTTATTGTTTGCCACCTTAGTTTTATTTTCATTTCATGGTTAGACTATTTGGCAGTTCAGACAACATGGTATAGTTACAAAGATATGTTATCAAAACAAGGAAATGAGAGAAACGGTCAGCATTGTGCCAACAAGTGCTATAAGGTAAAACTCTTTCACCCCCTCTTTTATGCTAAACACAAATTTTGATTGTTAGTTGAGGCCTTGACTGATTTTGGAGCCCAGTATTAGTTGGGTTTTTACCTATCTTGTTATATGGTGAAGCTTGCATTGAAATCAAGTTAGTTTTTGGTATGATTAGTATTTCCTTTATCATTGTGAGCCACCAAAGTCGACAAGTCATTTGAGGGGGGGATTTCAATAGAGAGAAAAACTAATTTACCTCCATGTTTCATTTTGTTTAATGATATTTTAATCAACACATTTAAAATTTTTATAAACCTGTGTTTTCTCCCATCAAAATCTCTTCCATATTAGAGAGCGAAAATGTAGTCAAAAGTAGGGGTGAACAACAGGTCAGTCTTGGTTGAAAAATGCACATCCGTTCATAACCACAGTTGATATATCAACATCCATCACCGTTTGTTTGGGACCATCCCCCAACACATATCTATCAGTAGAGTCCTTCTCTTGCACTTTTGACCACCAACTCAAGAAAGGAATAATATAAAAGTGATAAGAAGGTTGAGTGAGTAATGCAGATTGTGAGGATATGTGTTGGGGGGGCGGGCTAAGGTTCATAGAAGAAGGAGACTTGTGAAGACATGATAAGAGGAAATGTTAGTGAAATGAAAAGCTAACAATGTTGGTAAATGGAAGAAAAAACGTTAAGTTTAATTAAGTAGAAAGAATTGTATCCTGCCCACAATTCAACCAAACATTGTTTATTAGTTGTATATTACTTCCAATTTGGATGAAGTTGTGCAATGCATAGTTAGCTTGTCAGCCTTGTCTCGCTTTATCACAGAAAAGGAGCTAACATGGCACTGGTATGGTCAAATCACAGAAAATTTACACTACTTGCATCATATATCCGGTCGGATTCGGTTTGTCTTGGGTGAATTTTCCATATCCGATTCCGTCCATGCTTAGGGGCATGGGGCCAGTTAACCCGACTCATCCATTTGAACCCGACCGCAGCCCAAAATTTTGTGCGGTTAGTGCAGTTTCGGGCCGGGTTCAGTTCTTTTGTCCAGCCCTAGTCAAAAGTGATTTCATTTTCCTCCCTTCCAGAAAGTTGAATCCAATCATCTCTATTTATTTTTGGGATCTTCCAAAATCGTGTTCAGTCTGTTGGGTAGCACTTGGGTGCCTTTGGCTTCGGTGCCTTTCGGTGCCTTTGTCTCTATCTCTCTCCTAACCAATAATTCTCTCTCATCAAAATAATTTATTTTATTCATTCCAACATCACTCTCTTTCCTCTAAAATACACTAAAGTCACCAAAGTCACCAAACACAAAGTCACTGAAGTCCCACCCTTGAGCTCTACCTGCCTGTTTGAGATCTACCTGGAAGTATGGTGAATTGGTTCGAGCAATCTTCTTGGGTGGGTGTATGAAAAGAGGAGACCCATCTCCATTTATCTTGGATTCTAGCTTGGTTAGAAATTTGCCAAATATTTGCTTTCGGACAAAAACCATCTCTTTAGTAGGATGCATAATATGTTTGAAACTTCTCTGTGGTTCTTTCTCTATTGATGATATTTTTGAACTTATATTTCAGTGGTGAAGGAATCTCAGATATGTTATTACAATTGGTTATGTGGACCCAAAAAACAATGGTTGAAAAACTTACATACAGGGAAGAATTGCAGGTATACTATATTGTCACGTCATTGAAGTTGGTCGAATACTTTTTTATTGTTAACTGCAGAGACTCAATTGTTATTTGTTTGTGGATACCAGTGTATTATTTTGGATGTCAATGATTTTGAAGACCGTGGATCCACTCTCAATGTTGTTTTAGTTAATGGTGTTCTACATGAAGGAGATCAAATAGCTGTATGTGGAAGGCAGGCAAGCATCTCTGATTCTAACTGCATCTTCTTTTAATACTTAAGCTCTGCTTCTGCCTAACGAACCTTCTATTATAGGGTACAACAATTGTTACTTCAATTCAAGCTTTACTGAAAACTCCTCCATTGATGGAACTAGGTGCTAAGGTACATTTACATCTTCTGTATTTTATTTATTTCAGTATCATATTTGTTGCTTGATTGGAAAATCGTAACTTTGGGTGCATTATTTTCTAGTATATATGTGAGCAAGAGATTCTCTTGGGTCTGAGTTAATATATTTGTGTTTATTTGGTATTAAAGGATGGTTTTGGATGGTAAAATTTGAGTGAGTTTTAATGAATGCTTAACTGTTGGAAGCTAAGGAAATAACATTGAGATTTTTAACATTGTGCTTAACATGAAGGAGTGGAGCTTAAAAACCAGAAGCCCAATAGTTTGATGGGTAATTCTGAACGTCAATTTTATCAATTCTAGCTCAAACGATTGGGTAGAAATGTTTTCTTTGTTAAAGGGATCTAACTCTATAACTTAAAGCCATTTCTGAGTGGTTTTAAAATGGTAGTAAATTTGAAAGTTTAGATGAACTCAACTAGTAGGCTTGTAAGAGTTACATTCTTTAAAGGCATTGGTTAGAAGTAATATTCTAACCAATAATTAATCTAAAGGCCATGGAATCTAATAGCATGTCCTCATCTAAGTTTTATTTTATACTTAGCAGTTATGATATTCTGTAGCTTAACATGATTGACCTTTACCTTGAGCTTCAAGGCTAAAACCTTGTCGAAATCCAGTCTCCTAAAAATGGAAATTCACTAGCAGAATCGAATTTTAACATAAGATAGTTTAGCTTGTAATTCAGTACAAGTTTGACAATTAGTGTTTTTTCTTGTGATTTAACTCACTTGTATGATGTACGATATTAAAACTATGTTTGACACGAGAATGCATGTATTGTAGCCTGTGTCTAGCTCTTCTAGTGTGTGAGTGAATGCTGGCATGCTTCAGAGTTCAGGCTATGAAAAGCACTTTAGTTTTCATGATGTGTTAAACCTTTGAAATCAACATTTAAGACTTCCTCGTAGTGTTGAGACTTGCTATAAGCCAGAAATGCTCCAGCAAGTATAGTTGTTCATACTTCATATTATGAAGGGTTTTTCAAAGTCAGAATCTATATCAATCAAGGGGATGGGAATCACCTTGTTTGAAAGGGTCTTTGATGACTAGTTCGTAAATTACCGGGATGAATGAATGAACTCCTCATCGATGTATGTTATTTTATTGTCAAATGTCAATTATTTGTTTGCTATAATATATTCTAAAACAATGAATTAGATTTCAGATTTGTGGTCTGATTTCAGGGAGACTATATCCACTGCAAAAAAGTCAAAGGTGCGAAGGCTATCAAGATCATTGCTCAGGTACTTCTTTGAGATATTGACTTTGTGCCTTTTTAACTATGTCTTTCTTCATTCTTATGTTTTTAAATGTTTCAGAGAATCGGAGTTTTGGTGTGATATTTGTATAATATTTCAGGGACTTGAAGATGCTATTGTTGGCTCTAATGTATATATGGTGAAGCTTGATGAAGATTCCAAAGAAGGAGAATTGGTGAAGGGTGATACAATGAGAATTATTGGACTCCAAAACTATATTATATTTTTGGGTCTGATAGCTGTTGTGATGTTGTTGTTGTCTTGGTTATATCTAATGTGCTAATACTCGTTGAATTAAACGAGAAATGTTGTCTTTGGCTTTTTAAGTATACTTGCAGTTTAAGTATGGTTTGGGATATTGATTTTGAAGAGTCCATGTTTTGTGATTATCATTGCAGAGTTTTGTAATCAAAGCTTGTTGTGATAGTGTTGGGGTTGCCATGTGATTGTGTTCTCTCTTCATGTGTGCAGTTCAATTCTGCTTGAAGATTTTACATATGATTGCTGACAGATTTGAGCAGTCCTATTGGAGAAACATAATTAGGTAGGACAATTGCGCGAAATGAGGCTGTGATGGAAATTTATCCGGATGTAGTAGGACACTTCATGTATGTTTGGATGAGTGGCGAGATTCTGAAAATCACGGTGAGAGCTTCACAAAGTGAAAGTGGGTCACTACGATTTTCAATCTCACCACTCATTCAAACATGCAGACACTTTTACAATATTAAAAAATTATGCAAAAATAATTATTATTAATCGATTTGTATTTGTTTCCACCCATGGAAACACATTATTACACAATAATGGATTGGAAATAATTTACATAATCAAATTAATTCAAAAGAATAACAAATACAACATACATCAATATTTTACTTTAAAAAAAAAAGAACAATATGCATCAATAGTGAGGTATATTCTTTGCTTTTAGGTCGTACAGTTCAATCTCTCGCTGATTTAGGATCTGCACAGGCCTTGCATTCCTTTTTGCATACTGTGGTGAATGAAGAACATAATAAGGATTAGTTAAAGTTGAAGTTCAACAAAAAAAAAAATTACCAATATAAGTCACTTTTTTTATAATCACCACAGTTCAATGAAAACACTTCATTGATTTTATATATTTTTTTGGTACAGCACTTCATTGATTATTTTTCCTGTATACTAATAATCACCACAGTTAGTTTACTTACATATTTAAGTACGGAATTCTTCAGTAACTTCACTTGGCCTCTTGAAACCGTTCTTATCTAATGAGGAAAAATGGATTGTAATTAAAAAATGATAATCATATGATATGATTAATAACGAACAAAGAAAATTGGAAGGCACACATTAATAAATCAATAAGAATGGATTATTTATAGAAAGATAAAAAAAAATACAGTATCACCATACCTTCTTGTTAATGGTCCAAATGATACCTTCAGTGCAAGGGGGAGCAGTGAGCGATCCCATGTATCTGTAATACATCTTTGCACTCTTGAATATTTTTGAAGGATCAATAACCCCTACGCTTTTCTCTTCTTCTTCATCAGGAACTTCTATTATGTAATTTACCAGCTGACATATATGTAAATATACAAGATTATGAATGTAAATATATGTAAATATACATTCATAATCTATATTTTATATATCATAATTATTTTTGTTATTCGTACCTTGGAGAGAAATGGATCAGGTGAACCATACTTGTACAAAACACCAACAACAGCAGTCTTGTTTGTTCCATCTGGCTGAGGGCTAACATGAACCATGTGTAACTCTAAGTCATACCTAATGTTTAAAGACCAAAGTTAGAGTTTGTGATGATTCAATAACTATACACTATTGTACCTCTCATGTTATCTGAGGGTATTTAATTATTATTTTTAAAAGGGTTAAATATGTTTTTTGTCCCTGTAAAATTAGGAACTTCTAAGTTTAGTCCTTACTTAATTTTAATAGGTTTTTTAGTCCCTACAAAAAAAAATTACTTCTAATTTTACTCCCTGTTACAACAAAGTTTGTTTAATTATCCTTAAACTCTTAAATTTTTGAACGATTTTTTTGAGACAAGTTTAGAACACTATGAAAGGTTCATTAACTAAAATTTAGAATTTTTTAACATGAAACGAATTAAATATGAATTTTTTAAAACGACAAAAGTTAAAGATAAAATAAACAAAATCTGGACGTTAAAATCAAATTTTGCGACAATTTTTTGCAGAGGAACTTTTAGTAATGTTCTTAACACATCTGCAAAAAATTGTTCAAAAACTCAAGAGTTTAAGTATAAATTAAACAAATTTAAATTGATGAGGGACTGAGTGCAAAAATTTATTTTAGAGACTAAAAGAACCATTAAAATTAAGTAAGGACTAATCTTAAAAGGTCCCAATTTTATAGGAACCAAAAACACATTTAACCCTTTTTAAAAAATATGATTATTTTTATTGAGCAAACACAAAATGATGTTTATATAGAGTAAAGTTGGTTTTTATAAATTATTTTTGAAAGAAAAGGAATGTGAAATAGACCTTTAAAAAAAAATTAGTTGCTTAACATTTTAACAATGTTATGTTTCTGTCAGCAATTGATCGTATTGATGACCTGAAATAAATTAATTTTCCTTAAAGAACTCTTTTCAATTTTTTTCATAATAGCCAGGTCGATTTCCTTTACAAAGAATCAATCAAATTGTTTTAAACCTTCTTCTACTCAAAAGTCATCAATCAAAATAATAATGATAATAACTACTCCAAATTCAAACCTTAGTCCTACACTTTTAAAATCAGCTATATTTTGTCAAAATTTCACCAAATTTGCAACTACTAAACTTTAATTAAAAATAATTTTAGACCTCAAATTCATTGTACACTCCCAAATATTTTAATCAAAAAAGAGAACTCAATAGATCTAGTTGGAAAAAAAACTTCAATAAAACCATATTTGTTTGATTGTTAAAGTAGAGAGACTTGGGTGACTAAAAATAACAAAATCAGTGATAAAAAATCACATAGTTGAAAAATAAAGAGATCATATAAACACTAATGAAGCATGTGATGTAAGAAAAAAAAAATGGCTAAGAAGAAGAGAAAGTAACCTCCTGCCATTGATGGTATGTTCGGATGGCCAGTGCCAATGGCTTTGTTGAAGGAAATAATGTGTTCCATTGATGTCTATATACCCAGCATCCCCTTCCCAAGTAACCTACAATCATAAATTAATCGCATATATAATTAGGGTAATATTAAGGATTCTACTAATAGAAAATATTTATCGATAAAAATTAATTTTCAATTTTTTGAAAAATAAATTGACACAATATCTAAGACAGAATTTCCACGTTGAGTTTCTACATGTTAGCCTTTCCTATATAATTACAACCAACCATGCATTAACCATAACAAAGTTTAAATTAATTAACCAACCATGCATTATAACAAATTATAAGAGTGCGCCATAAATAAAGTTTATGTACTTACTGCAACATCATGACCCCTGTTGGATACAGTAGCATGTTGAGGCTTGTAGCTCCTGTTTAGCTCCCCAAACTCTGGGATCATCATACTCACTCTCTCACTCGACAAATCAATAGGAGATTGCATCTCCCCTTTACAAGCTGCCCATTCTCTTTTCAGATCACCCCAATGTTTAGGCCCCTTTTCACTTTTTTCATTATACCCGTATTCTGCATTGCACCAATATAGGTATATGAGTTGCGTCTTATATATTGAATATTTAGCTCATTCGTGGTTAATGTAAGATAGATTACTCACACTTGAACTCAACAATTATCTCTTAATATGATCTTTATGTTGCTTCGGATCAAATTTATTCTTAGGGGAGTTCATATTTTATTGGTTAGTCGTGTTTCTTTTCCTTATTGAATAAAAAAACTGTAGCATGCATACAATTAGAAGTACTTACAAATTTGCATGAATTGCAACTAAGCTTAAGATTAATTAACCTATAACACCTTAAATTTATTCTTATCATAAATAAATTCATAACATTCAATTAAAGCAATGTCGCTTAAGATTAAACTTACAATATCATGTCAAACATAATGTTAAAGGTGAAATTGTTAAATGTATAGCATGTATAGGTTATATATATGATCCCGTACTAGTGAAAATAATTTTATATAAGAAAGCACCCGAAAAATGAGTGAGAGAGAGATTATATTAATACCAGGTTCATCACTAGCTCTAGTTAATGTCGAATAAAATAGGATGGTTGTTGATAATAACACAATTGCAAACGAAAAGTGGTTTTGGCGGTTCATGTTTGAGATTCAAAGATTGATTTTTGTTTATAGAACTTCAGTGGAATATTAGCTTTTGGATATGAAATGTGATTGTGGAAATATTTAGTACACGTTCTATGGTTTTTATAGATTGCCAACCTCCAAATGCCGTAAGATTTGGTCAAGAAAAAACAAGGGGGAAACTTTCTAAATGAAACCAACATTTTATCTAAAATAATTTAATATGAAAAAATTGCATAGTCCTTCAATTCGATATAAAGTTTTGAGATATGAGAAAAACATAATTTTTTTTTAAAATCATCAATCGCAAAACTTTCAAATATAGCCTAAAATGATGACAAAAGACAAAGATATTTAATATGATGGGGAACGAGTTCGAACTTACACTATTTTTCTATTTCTTAACATTCATTAGTGCATGTTTGGTATTGTGATGAATTTGTCATAATCACGATAATTCATCATAATTTTGCAGAAGTTAACGTTTGAATTTCTTGTTATCTAATTTTTTTTAGTGGGTTTGGTATTTTTAGTTTATTACGTCTCCCTTTGTCGTGGACATGGTCATAATGATCTAAAGAGTGCAGGTTAAAAGATTTTGACTTTGATTAACGTGAGTACAAAATCAAAAGCTTTAGGTATTGATGTAATGCAAAGGTAGGAATATATTAATGAACAAATCGATGTAATGCATATTGAAGGTTTCAGATTGTTTAACGAGTATAAATAAATATATATCTTGATTAATTAGTATGGATGAAGATATTACACATTCGATATTAGAACGAGTATGTGTGTATTGTATATTTTTTTGTTTAAAACCGTCGTCATATCTCTCCAGATTTTACCATATACGTTGCACTTAGGAGATGTATTATTCGCAATTCGAAAGGGACAAAAGCAAAATAGTTAAAAATTTAATTCTCATTCAAAGAGACGTAACTACTCATATTACCAAATGAGGTAGAAATTATCTACCATACTTCCGCAGACTCTAACTACTACCTCAAGAATATTTCTTACGCGGCTAATGAAAGCCAGCATGTTTGAGAAAATCAATAATTTTATCTCCACCAGACACCAGTTACATACATAAAGATTATAAAGAAAAACAAAATAGTGATAAAAAACGGGCCGAGATTATTCACAAGTGGCTTTCTTCTCTTTCTTATGAATTTTTTGTTTTTTTGTACACTTAAGATTGTGGTTAATCAATGTCACATTCAATGTCATCCAAGTGTTACCCCACTGAAATTTAGTGTTTCCGTATTGTCAACATTAAAAACTGCATGCTTGTTAAAAAAACATTAAAAATTGTATGAAATAGAATGCACACACAAAAAATAAAAAGGATAATGCTAATGTTAGTAAAACGCTTATAAAAAAAACATAGTAAAAATCATCCAATAATAGTAAGTGTATATAAATCACAGAGTATTGTTAGGAACTTGGTTTGAAGGGATACTCTGACGACAACTGAATCCTTCCATGATATCCCTAACAAACATGATAAATTATAAGACAAAATAAACTATACTACTCAATTATCAAATCCCAAAGTTCCAAATAAATCCGTAAAATATTAGATAAATAAAAAAAATGGATACTACCAATTGAGATTCTAACTCTTTTTTCTTCTGATAATTGATATTTTTATTAATATCACCTAGCTCAACATCATCATCACTGTAATTTCTTCCATCTTCTGTATAAGATTTCAGTGGACTCCAAAATTTAGTTTTACATGCTAAGATGTGTGGATTATATATGGGTTGGGGATAGTTTAGAGGGAGTATTTTTAACATCTTACATTACAAAATCACTCAAAGATTTTCATCGACGTGAATTGAGATAATTCAAGCACAATGGAAATACCCATATCCCCCCATTTTGGTTTATTATATCCATAAGTTGAGGTTGTATATGCACATCAACCGCGAAAGAAATAAAAGTGGGGATGGGATTGCAAACTTCAACATTCATATGTATCATTTGAATTTGATTGTTTTGAAAACTCCTCCTACCCTCTTCGACTATACACTTTTGGACCGATAAAGAAATACTTAAAAATTTTACTTTTCTTTTGGCTAATAGATGTGAATGAAAACTTTTATAAATTAATGCAAACTCTTCCAACAAATTATTTTTATCTTTTTTTTTTAAGGAAAATTCATTTTATCTTTTATTTAAAATTTTGTTTGAAGAAATACTTTTTATCGCATATATCCTCCTATTTTTTATAATAATATAAATGTTCATTGCATTCAAATTATAACAAACTAAACTAATCATGATTATCTATTTCAATGACATCAATAATATAACAAATAAATATAATATAAACTCTTATCTTTGTAATGATTTCAATGACATCATCAATATAACAAAAAAAATATAATCTAAACTCTTATCTTTGTAATGATTTCAATGACATCATCAATATAACAAAAAAAAATAGGCTTAATTACATCAATGGTCCCCTAAATAATTTTCAGTTTACATTTTGGTTCCATAAATTGTAAAACAAACATTTTGGTCCCCTTGGTTTTGCTCCGTTAGTCAAAAAGGTCCCCGACCGTCTAAAGTAGAACACAAACAATGTTGATTCACCATAGACCTTATTCATATCAAAAAATTTAGACGTTCAAAAACTAACGGAGGGAATCAATTTGGCTAACGGAGGTTAACTTAAGGGACCAAAATGTTGGTTTTACGATTTATGGCACCAAAATGTAAACTAGAAATTATTTAGGGGACTATTTATGCAATTAGAGGTGTCAATATCATGGGACTTTGAAGTTTAGGCCCCAGCCCACATAGGGGTGAAGATCCTCTCCATTTCCTAAATAAATAGAGATTGTCAATTACTATAGTTTTGAAGTAAATATGTGATATTAATGCACATATTTCAAGAATAGAAAACATTAATATCACATATTTACTTCAAAACTATAGTAATTGACAATCTCCATTTATTTAGGAAATGGAGAGGATCTTCACCCCCCACATAGTAAGGGGGTTTGAAAATTCACAAGATTTAAAAACCCACATTCATGCAAGTCCACAAATAAAAAAATCAAAAGGCCCAAAAACCCCAAAATTTCTATAAACATTTTTTTACCGAAAAAAACTTTTTTTTACCGGAAATTATTTTTTTACCAAAAAAAACTTTTTTTTTACCGGAAAAAAACTTTTTTTTTTACCTTTATAGTGGGGCTTTTTTAGGCCCACAAATAAATAGATTTTAGAGTGGGCTTGGCCCCAAATATTTTGTTCAATTAGGGGGCTTTAATTTAGTGGGATTGGTGAGGGCTTTTTTAAGTAGGCTTTGAAATTTGAGGCTCTATTGACACCTCTATATGCAATTAAGCCAAAAAATATAATCTAAACTCTTGTCTCTGGAATGATTTCAATGACAAACATTATTATATAAAAAGTTGTTCAAGGACATAATTGACATAATGAAAAAATCAACCCAAAATTTCATATTTTCTTTATATAAAGTAAGTATAGATATAATCATCTAATTTTCTTTAAAAAAATATAATCATCTAGTATGTTACATTTTTATTTAAATATTTAAAATTTCTTTTATCTATTTGTTATACACTTGAAAACAGAAAAAGTCAACTAAAAAATCAAAATAGGCTATAATAAAATCTGTTTTTAGGACATATAATAAAATGAGTAAATAGGCAATTACCCCCCTGAAATTGTAAGTTTCGTCAATTACCCCCCTGAAATTAACAAAACTTTAATTACCCCCCTGAAATTGCACAACGTTAATCAATTTACCCCCTCTGTCAAATTTTTCTG
>Ga0228710_1003337_pt1 | contig 25594 bp, 25 predicted proteins | sample MedpolnodulmetaG_FD_177995 | JGI IMG/M metagenome (GOLD analysis project Ga0228710, IMG submission 177995) | Root nodule microbial communities from Medicago polymorpha collected in Santa Monica, California, United States - pink nodules | ecosystem: Host-associated > Plants > Roots > Nodule...
CACCCTAACTGCGACATCTCAAACACCGACACCCCTTGCAAAACTGACAAATCAAATAACCTACTAAACCTGACCCTAAAAGACACCTCCCCACACCAAACATCCGACCAAAACAAAGTATTCTTCCAATTCCCAAAGAGTTGTGTTATTTGAGCAACTATTTATGTAACAACAACTTATGTGACAACCATAAATTTACAAAGAACACAAAAATCAAAACAATAAAAAAAGAAATAAAAATATAATGTGAGTATGAGAAAGAAAAATATCACAAAGGTTTTAAAAAAATGGTTGTACATGTATCATTTCTCAAATAAAAAGTGGTGGAAAATTGCTTTTTAAACATTGATAACTTCACAATGACACAAAAAAATTACTCAAAAGCCTCCAGCAGTAGTTAACTACCGTTGAGCCCCCGACGGTAGTTAATTGCCGTTGAATTACTTTCTTCAATTTATTGTTCATATCTGTTACGTTCTCTCCATCTATTTCTCTTTCTTTTTTCACTGTCTTTCCATGTATTTCCCTTTTGTTATGTTACAGCCCCATCCTCCCTTCTTGTTCCTTTTTAGTGCACGTTTCCCACCCTTTGCAAATTTCTCAATCTCACAGACCCCATTTTCCTTTCCAATTTTCTTCCTTTTGGGTCTCCAAAAATTTGATTTTTTTCCTTAGCCGTTAGATTTTTGGATAAATTTGATGATGAGAATAGCTTATGAATTTCATACATCTAGTCAATTAAAGGTTTGTGTGAAAAATTTGACTTTGGATGGAGGTTAGGTTGTTATACTGAGTTGTGTGTAGTTTTGGCCAAATGGGTTGATTTGAGATGGATACTGAAGAACTTATTGATTTGAACAGTAAAGAAGTTAATTGTGGTGGAAGGAAATAACTGCAAGAATGGTGATGGATTTAACGTAAAAAAAATAAAAAAAAAAGGAGTGGTGATGGACTGGATTGATTGATAGAAGTAAAGTTAGGATTTTGGTGTATGATATTAATTCGGCGGTAGTTAACTACCGCTAAAGGCTTTTAGATAATTTTCTTGTGTGAAACTATCAAGGTGAGAAAAACAATTTTTAAAGTGGTGGATCCAATAATACTTGGATGAGATGAAACAAGTCTTTTCTAACTTAACCTAGATCCTGAGTTCGAATCCAATCTTAGGTATACAACAGTGTTAAAATTTTTAGAAAAACTTGATGCCCATTTGAATCTTACAATGCTCGTCGCCATTTGAATCGTACCTCAAAGATAAGTGTTCGCAGTTGCGTGCAGAAGATATCTGATAAAAAAAAAATGGTGGTAAAATTTCGCGTGAGGTGAAGGAATGGTTGGCGCGTGGAGAAAACAGAAGTGCGTGACATGTGCGGCTGAGATTAGAAAGAAAGATGCAAATTGGGAAAGAAAACGGCGGTGGAACGTGGTTATCATCTTATCCAAAACATAACAACACACACACCGAATACAAATACAATAAACTAACTACTATTTCTGGAAAACAAACAAACAAACACAAAACAGACACAATCTAAGTAATATACCTTAAACAGTACTACCTCTTACTATTATTTCTTAGGGATGCAACCTGTTTCTGGCGGTGGTGGTGGTTTGACACGGTTTAACTCAACTCCGGCGAGTTGGTTAGAATCGTTTATTTTGAAAGAAGAAGATGAAGTTGATGAAAGGCAACAAGATCATAACTTGAGTTTTACTCAACTGCTTTCTAATAACAACGTTGCCGCTGGTCCTGGCCCTTCAACTCCTGAGTCTCACCCATATTTATCTGACTATTACTCTTCACCACTTACTCCCACATCTGCCACTGTTGCTAATAATCCTTTCACTCAGGTATTTTTTTACTTTATTTACTTGATTATTCTTATTGATTTAATCTCTCCATTCCTATATTTATATTTACAAAACACATTTTAGACAACAAAAGTTGTTGGTGTATGTAATATGAAACACATACATTTCTCGGATTATGTAACATGTGTCAGTGTCTAACACCGACACATCACCAACACATATAATTACATTGAATAATGCAATTTTTTTCAAATATTAGTGGTGTTTGCTTGTCAGTGTCTGGGTCGTGTTTGGTATCCATGCTTCATAGGGTATGTATCTAGTCTAAATTTTGAATCAAATACATTAACTTTTGTTTATCAAAATATTTTTTATAAACAAGATCGAACGGAGTACGGGTAGTCTGTTTAAAATGTTTTAACACATGCATTCAATCATATATCAACATGTACATATGTTTGGATTAAAAATTAAAATTACAAAATTATATTAACTTGTGATTTGATTGGATGGATGAAGGTATTGTTGGTGTGTCAAATATGAATTGGTAGTCCAATATTAGTTTGAAAAGTGAATGCTTAACGATATATACGAGAAATGAATCATATACAAGATATTTGAAGTTTTGGATAAAAATATGATGTTGAACTCAATTGTATGGTTGTTCTTATCCCAATTTGACAACTCCCTGGGTTACCATCATGGCGCAGGACATGTAACATATCTTTACATCGGTTAGGTGGATTGGAATTAATTCTATCTATCTACTAAATGAGTGAATCGTTATTTTGATTCTTGAAATTATAAGTGTTGTTCAATTTAGTCTCTCGAATTTGCGACATATCAATTTAGTCCATTAACTTAACAAAAGGTCAATCACTTTAGGTAAATTTAGAACCACAATTTCAAATGTTCTCTTTATATCTTTTATGTTTTTCTTAATGCAGCAAAAAAGTATTCAAAACAGTATGAGACAGATCAAGCACAAAAAACACCTTAGAATCACTTATAAGGAGGATTGACTAAACCAAAAGATATTCATATAGTTACAGAAAGAAGCTATGAATTATGTTATCTATAAATATTATACTAATATGGAGGTGTTATTATAGTGACATGGAGGAGTATAACTTAACATAATGAGTTTGTTTGATACTTATAAAACACTAGTTAGAGAGAAAATACTTTGGTTTTTGTTCATATTGCTTATTGGGAAAAAAATTCAACTATTATTGAATTAACATGTTTGTATTTTTGTGTGTTTAAAGGGAGTTGAGGATAGTGGTATAGCAATTGACCTTAAAATGGACAAGATTTTAGAGGATTCAGTTCCTTGTAAGATTCGGGCAAAGCGTGGATTTGCTACTCATCCAAGGAGTATTGCTGAAAGGGTAACTCTCTTTACTTGTCATAATGCTACTAATACTAATTTGGGATTTGCTTAGTCCTTTGTTTAATCAAATTGTGTGAACTTTTTCTCTTTTTGGGTTTCTTGTTGTCGTGTAGGTTCGGAGGACTCGTATTAGTGATCGCATAAGAAAACTTCAAGAACTTGTGCCAAACATGGATAAGGTTTTACCTTTCATCATAAACCACTATAACATATTTGTTTTAGTGTTTTTTTTATTACCAGGAAATGATTTAATTCTAGTTGTTATTTACCATACATTATGCTTTGTACCTTTGAACAGTATGCAAGATGATGAATTGTCATAAACAGAACCTTTCTTTTCTTTTATCACAGATGAGGTTTTGATTGAAATTTACTTGGAAAGATATTGCAATGATAATTCAATTCATCTATGAATCAATGTGTGTGTTGTATTTTATGATTGGAAAATCCTATCACTTTTGAGTAGTGTCTTAACCGTAAAGAAAAGTTCTGCATCCACTTAGCTACCCGTTCTCTTTGACCCTGAAGTTAATTATTTTCTAATTATTGACATAATGACACTGATTAAGGAAACAAGTTTAGAAAGTTTTAACTGCGGTTATTAAATTTTCCTTAACGGTTCCTTTAACCAATAGTAAAGTTGGGACCAGGTTTCAGTGCAATCGAAAACCAGTGCAGTAGTGCAGTCGGCATGCTCGAGGCCATCCGATCAAGACCGCACTGTCCATATTTGAACCTCAGAATTTTATATTAAACTAAAATTGAAAACAGTCTTGAGATATGAACCGTCTGATTTTGATTGGACGGTTCTAATGTGCTGACTGCGTACGGTCATATGGCTGCACCTAATCCAATTCCGTCAATTTGATATTGTGTATGGAGTAGAAAACAGATGTTCTTTACTATTTGAATAAATCAGCAATCCGAAAAATGCCAGAATGTATACACTGAATTTAAGTCCGACTTAACTACAAATTCTTAGGTGTTTTATTCCCCTTGTATACTTTTTATTCAGGTTCGTTTTGCAATGTATAAGTTTATTTATTAGAAAACTTCACTTTTGCAATAACCTTAATGATTAAGAGATTTCAAAGATCATAAATGTGAGATAACCTTGTCTTCTTATATGTCTCAGTTTTTGCCCAAACAACAAGAAAATTACTTAACTACTTGCCTCCAAAAATATTTTGCAATATCTATTTCATAATCCTTCAAACCTGCATTTGGTTTTCTTCGACACTTTTTGGAAGGTGAAGTCTTCCTCTGTGGTAAACACATACATGTTTGGACTAGAGTCTTAATGTAGTTGATACTAGAGGGGACTAGGCCATTACCCCAAACATAGAAAGGAATGGAAAAAAAAGAAAATCAACAAAAACAGAAATTCGGGAGATTACAACGACCCCTGTAAAAGTTCCCATAAAGAACTTGTGGGAGGGTATCCCACCAAGAAAAATCACGACAGTCATGACCCAAGGTAGCCAACCTGTCAACACAGATCTTTCCTTCCCTGAAATTTGGATTATGAGTGAAACAAAGATTCCAGAAAGGGAACTTCATCGGGAACTTGATGGAATATGGACCCCTAGAACGGGTGTTATGTGTCCCAGATGCACGCGCTAATTTTACCTGCGTTTTCTTACCTTTCTTTGTTATAAAAGGAGTAAACCCATCCTCATTATCATTAGAAGTTGAGCCGTCACCTGCTGCTCAAGCCTTTTGAATTTTCTCAATATCATCCGTCACAACCTTCTTCAAAATAGAGCCCGGTGAATGCACTGGATGGACTTGTGTTGATGATACTGCTTCCTAATTTATGCTATCTGAAGAAGCATGATTAGCTTCAGGGAGATCGGTATCATCTTCCATAACCTTCCTGTTGTCCTGCACATCATTGTCATCAATAGCAGGAGCAGAATTTGGTAACTGCACAGGCACTTCTTGTGACTGTTTGTTTGTATCTTGCTCACCATCATTATTAGCAACATACACTTCCTCTGATCGTTTGTTTGTGTTATGCTCTGTAGTAACATCCTTAAGTGCATTCGATGATGCCATCTCTGTATCCTTTGGGAGGATCATGAGGGGGCCGATCATCACGAGTGATGGGCTGCTTGGAAAAATTCCCTTTCTCTTTGTGTTTTGCCGATTTGGGGTTGGTGTCCTTAGGCTTTGGATGCAATATGCAATTTGTTACAGGGCAACAAAATGCCCAATAGTATAGCAGTTGGAGAATAATTCTGGTAATCGTTCATAAACTATAGGTACGAAGAATGCATATCCCTCACGCTCCACCATCACCTCCTCAAAAATATGCTTGGAAAGATCAACATCAACCAAAATTCGTGCATAATGACCAAATGCTCGTTTCTTGGTAGCCTCATCTATCAACAACGGTGTACCAACTCCACAGGCGATTTCCATCGATGTTTCGGGCAGCCAATACTCCTGTGGTAAATCCAAAAGACGGATCCATACCTGGACATGTGACTGTTTTTGCGTGTATGGACAGGGAAATAATATGACGTGGTAGGGAGTAAGGGGGAGAAAATGGTGTGACCAATTCTGTTTTAATGTTGTATGATAACTTGATAAGCGCTTATTTGAGTTACATCGAAACAATAATGTTATGCTCTAGAGCTTAGTTTGTCATTTCATTTTTGCATGCAAGTTAGTTTGTAGTTGTTTAATGCGTTAGTTTCTTTTGTTCTTGTAGCAAACAAATACTGCAGAGATGTTAGATGAGGCGGTAGCTTATGTCAAGTTTCTACAAAATCAAATTGAGGTAATCCTTTGTGTGTGACTAAATTTATGCTAATTTGTCACATTAAGTTGTTGACTTGTTTTGCATGAATTGATACATTACAGGAACTATCAGAACAGCAAAGGAGGTGTAAATGCACGATCCCCGAGTAAATGGATGATTCCGTTTGCATCTTCTCTTTTCAATTATCATATTTTTGGTGTTTTGATGAAGATTAACCTTAACTCAGAGAGTGAAGTTTGTGTCACATTACTCTACAACAAATACATGTTGGGGGGTGCCATTATCAATTTCATGAGGAATCCACTTCAAATAGAGTTCTTAGCTAGTGTGTTATAGTCTCATAGACATAGTTATAGTCTCGTACAACTAATATACAATTCTGCTAATATAATTCAGTAGCTTCTTGAGCTTTGTTTTTGCTGAGATATAATAGTCATTAGTCATATGTAAAATTCTTCAAATGATCGGAAGTTTATGCAAATTGCCACCATATCCTAACACGTAATTAATGTTGATCAACTCAGTCAACCACTCCCTACATCTCAGCCGTAGATTTCATAACCTTATTTTCCTTTCATCTCAGCCGTATTAAATTGCCAATAATATCATTTAATTCTTTAATCATATCCATTTTGATATGATTAAACGCTATTAAAAGCAGACAGAGGATAATTAAATAATATTATTGGTTCGTTTTCCTTAAATGCATATAGGTTGACTTGTCTTTTATGTGTTTACTCGATCATTATTGGCAGCCCATTTTTAGGCATGCTACTATGCCAGGCACACCAACATTTATGACATAGAGGGAATTGAAAGTCTGATTTGATTTATGCCTGAAATCATGCATCTCATGTAAACAATTTAATCATCAAGATCGAATTATTATATGAAATTAGAACACACTTACTTGGAAAACATGATTACCGGATTCGTCGAAATTTGAGACAAGAGTCTTCCTTTGCCTTTCACATGCTTTGGACTTAGGGTTCTCAATGGGGCAAACCACTAATGAGCAGAATAGTCAGAGTGGTGGCAAATGAAACCTAGCCTCTCTATTTATAACTGTGCAACCCTAGGCACCACCCATCATGGGCCTAGTGTTTGGGCCTACACTATGTTTTTACACAAATCAGATTAAGTGCCCAAAAGCCAATTATCTATTGATCACTTTTATTAGGGCCTAAGCATCATCAAATGAATCACAACATCAGTCCGTTTTTATTAAAATCAAAACCAACAATTGATTGTGGCCCACAAAATATTAGAAGAAATTCTAACACTCTATAGTCTTGAATTTTAGTTTAGCTATCAAATCTCATAACAGCCCATTTTTAGGCATGGATGGCGCACCAACATTTATGATATAGGGGGAATTGAAATAGTATTGATTTATGGCTGAAATCATGCATCTCTATGGTCTTAAGTTTTAGTCTATCTTTCAAAACTTATAACAGCCCATTTTTTAGCATGTCAGGCACACCAACATTTATGATATAAAGGGAATTGAAATAGTTTTTTTTTTTAAGCAGAAATCATGCATCTCTATAATCTTAAGTTTTAGTTTAGTTTTCAAATCTCATACAACATTTATGATATTAACTGTAGATATTTTCTCGATACAACATTTTGCATTTGATGAACACACAAATTAATTATTAATTTAGTTTTCAATCAGTAGATGTGAAAACAATTGAGCAAATCGGGTTGATGTTGAGTTTGTAAAATGGAACCACCAAACAAACGCACCAAAATTGCAATGGAACAAGGTTAATCATAACCAGAATGAGGAAATTTGTACTTGAAGAAAAGGTTATATCAGGAAGTAACATTGGCGAAAAAGTTTTTATACCCAGGTTATCTCTTTCACCATCTAATGTTAAAATTCCTTTCAAATTTCAAAGAAGACAATGTTACTTCCAGATATTTGTTAAAAATAGGGTTTTAGTCATTTTTGTTAAAAATTATGAATGTTCTACTATTGACATATTGGTGTATGGAAACAAATCTAGACCGTGATAAATGAAAAACAAAGTAGTTATTATATGAGGAATACATGCTTAAATAATTTGATACTTGCTTCTCATATAACGGCTAGCACTGGACTGAGTAGAAACGTTGTTGTTCGTGCGACGCTCATGATCCATCTTTCATTCAGTTTTCCTGGACATTTCAAGAGGTAAATATCGATTATTGATTCATGATCATTCGTAGCGATTCAGCTAAAGAGATTTTTTTTCCTTTTTTTGTTGCGATATATCTGTTTGTATGACCTCTATTTCCCTTCCATGTGAGTGTCCTTTGACTTGGAGTCATTATAATCCCAACTTGGAGAGTTGTAAACTTTAAGGCCATCAAACATTGTCTGTGACAGGAGAATCATAATAGTAAGTACTATATCAAAATAAACCGTTTAGAGGGTTATGAATGATGTAGATATGATTCATTCCTCCCACATAATATGAGTTATGTCTTGGGCGTCTCGATAAAGTGATACGTGAAATATGTGTACCCACGTCGAAATGGACCGATATAAGTTATTGACTTCATTAGTGATTGCACGTATGCTTGAGAATAGTGAAATAAATAATTGGACCTAATTAGGATGACATATTTTATGACTTGTGTTCAATTAAGATATTGGATGAAGAAACAATTAACGCATGGTAAATAATGGTCGTGGTAAGATATATGAAAAGTAATTGTTTTTTAAGAAACTAAATTAACCCGTCCAAATTCACATCGGGGAAAATCAAATCTGAAATCTTTGGAGGAGCACACACCAATATTCCAAGCCAATATCACCAGATCAACCCAAATAGGTTATGGAAAGTAAGTATTTAATTAGGAAAGTATATTATTAACATAGCACGGCAAGTTTCACCCACGAAAACTCACGAATGTTCACTTTACCAATTTTTAAGGAATAAAAAACTGGTTTAGCATTTGAAAAGAAAGAAAAAATTTAGTTAGTTGTTGTTTGACGGAAATCACGGGGTAGTGGTAATGAAATTGTTAGCAAATATAATGTGAATACATGGATCTATGCATTGAAAGTACATAATTAAGCATTCGTCATTTTTCATCGTCAACCATTCGGTACCATTCAACATTATCCTTTAATTAAATAAAAGGTAATTGAATTTGCAATTTAAAAGCCCATTATGGTAAAAGGTAGAGAGGAGCAACACACACATATCTATCTATATATCTTTGAAATAGAAACTTACTTCATTCTAATGTTTGGATTGTGCCTATGTGCCACTTCTAAAAAAGCTTCTCATAGTATTAACAATTTGGCTTTCTATCTTACTATAACAATTAAATTAAATAAATAAATTTCAAATTCATGAGTTTCCTCAACCATAATAATTTCATTTAATAACTACTCCAAAATTTCTAGACAAAATGCTTAAACTTCTTAAAGTTCCTTCTACTTCTAAGAAGAAGAAAAAAAATGAAAATCAAGCAAGGTAGTGATTTGTTTTTATTAAAAAATAATGGTAGGTACTAATAAAGAGAGAAAAGTGGATCAAAGTTCTATATTATTATTATTATTGTTGTTGTTGTTGTTGTTGTTGTTGTTGTTGTTGTTGTTGTTGTTGTTGTTGTTGTTGTTGTTGTTGTTGTTGTTGTTATTTCTATTATTATTATTATTATTTATTGTAAACAACTTAAAATACACTTTAGCTAACGTTTTAATGATGTGGCACCTTTAAAAATTATTTGCACACACCAAATTTGAGTTTATATCATAAGGAAATGTTGTGATAATGTGGAATCTTTAAAAAAGTATTAAACTCTCTTGAAATCTTGCCAACTTCTCATATTTCATATCTCTTTTAATCCATGAGTTATAAGATGGGAATCTAAAGAGTACCGCATTTAAAACCACCTTAATTTGCCAGTTACAAGATAGGAGTAAAAAATATGATACCTATATAAATATGAAGCATTTTATGTAAGCCCTGCATTTTACAACTACCTATTTTGTATCCTCATTCTCCTATTTATCAACCTCTTGATAGGACAATGTGTTTGCTGCTCAAATCAATTATAATAAGTAGAGTGCCTTCAGAAATATAACTTCTCAATAGAAATATATATATTTCATAATCTACTACAATTTATCCTTCATAATCTATTTTGCTTTGAAGTAGTTGTCTACTACTTTTAATATGTAATGTTAGTATTTGTATGCCCGTGTACTTTTTATGCACAAGATATGTACTTTTATGATCAAATCGGAACCAACGGTGTGACTTTCAATTGTATCTAAACCTATCTATTTTCTATCTATATCAATATCTATCTATATTCTATATCTAAAATAAACTTGAGTTAACCATATGTATGCATTATGCTTACGTGGTACTAAACTTAGTTGATTCTTTGTCAAACATTGTGATCTATATTCTACATCTAAAGTAAACTTGAGTTAACCGTGTGCATGCATTATGCTTACGTGGAACTAAACTTAATGATTCTTTGTCAAACATTGTGATGATGTGGCACACTTAGAAAATAACTTCTCACTCTTTCTTATTCTATCTAAATCTTATAATCTAATAATCCAGATCTCTAATCTTAATTAAGTTTAAGTTTTAAAAAACTCTCACCCTTTCTCATTCTATAGTGGTTTTATATGATTGAATATTAGTACTAAAAGCAGTCTTATCATAATAATAGTGCTTCGTTAAAAATTGGAAATCAAATAAAATGCTTTTTTTTAAGGAAAACCTAAATATTCTTTTTTTTTTGGTCAAGAAAACCTAAATATTATATAGGTGATATTTTCACAATATTTACCCGGGAAAAAAACTCCCAAGTACTCTTATTATTTTTTAAAATCAAAATGATTGTGTGAATAAATGATAATCAAGCAATGATACGAATTTTTGAGTTTACTCAAAATTAATGGTAGGTGCTAATAAGAGAGAAGTGTTATTTATAAAAACTCACTTTTGAGTGGTTTAAAGATTATGAGAGTTTTTTTCTCAAAAAAAAAAAGATTATGAGAGTTTTGGTTGCTAAATAGTTTCAAAATTTAAAGGTCTTGAATATATAATAATAATAAGATGAGTGAGTTATGTTGGTCTTTATGTACATATAATTTACCCTTCACATCCAATGTTGGAATTGGAAAATCAAATATGAGTTACTCTGATTTTATTAAATAATAAGATGAGTGGGTTATGTTGGTCTTTATGTACATGTTTATCAAATGCAAATATTAAAAAAAAATACGCAAAGTCACAAGAAAGTAAACCAAACTGTTGACTAAAAGTATTTAAACTAATAAAAGTTGGAGTAGAATTCCAACAGTGGAGGTTTGATAGAAAACTTTAAAAGATGATAATTTGTCAACATAAGAATTGTTATTTTAATAATTATGAGAGAACTTAAATAAAATATAGGAAAGTAAAAGTAAGCGGTTACAATTGCGTATTTTTCAAGAACATGATTAAAATATGAAAAGCACAGAACAATCATGACTATTTCAATGTTTTTTATGAGCAATATTGACAACAAGCATGTCTACACCATTGCGATTCTAAAAAAGAAACGCTCTTATATGATGACATTATTAAGATAAACTATGACATATGTCTCTAAACTTATCAAATATTATAAGGTTAACTAAAAACTATATTCAATTTTCTTAAAATATTTACATAAACATGATATATAAATCAATACAAATTCTCTTATGTTGAACCAACATTTGTATTTAATATAAATTAATATTAACCATAAAAATATCACTATATTTCAAACAATATTCTATATCATTGAATTGTATATGATTATACTTATCACAATTTGATTTTCTCATTTGTAAAAATATACACTATAAGCGCTATTTTAATCAAACCCGTGCAACGCACGGGTTATATACCTAGTATATTGCCTCAACAAAACATAAACCTAAAATTATTTAATGTAGCTATAAGCTAGCACCGACATATTCTTAACAACCGTTGGTGTGGACTGAGTAGAGACACTATGTTAGTGTTGGTGATTTATATCCGCCTCTATGTATCAAGAGGTAAACTCATAAGCCCATATAGTGAAATTTTGTGCTTACAAAATTCATGACAATGAGTTTATTGAGCTTAGAGTTTTAGATTTTTGATGCCTATCTCGCAAAAACCCAACACTAGATGTATACAATTTTATTTTATTTTTTTTACTTTTTGTAATGTTTAAGAAGTATAAACATGTAGCGATTAAAAGTATAATTTGTTTTTAATATTGTGCATAACATGAACAAAAATCTTATATTTGTCTAACCTGAACAACATTAGGAAATTCACTAGCATTTATTATATTTATTCTTTAAGTACCCCCGTTATAACTTACAGGAAAATTATACTTAGAAATATCATATAATTAATTTTCAACTTATTTTTTCTCATATTTACAAATACATCGAAAGACCCAACATTCCTCAGTTAAACCAGAGCGACATATATTAGTAGCACAATCATCGGTAGTAACACACCAATATGTATGATCTGTGATTTCAAATAAGAATTAAAGATTAATAATAAAAAAAAAGATGAACGATTTTGGGTATGATAGAGAAGATAATTTAAAATAGATGAGAAAAATAACTTACTGCCGCTGGTTACAAGGCCAATTAAAGAAAGAAAGATGACTAAAGCATGAACAAATTTGAGTATTCCTGCCATAATTTTCCTCCTTTGCAAGTAATAAATAGAAATTTGTTGATCACTTTATAAGTAAAAATCCATGAATTGTTAAGTGCAACTTAATAGCCTTCTGTACTTATAGAGTTGGAAGAAATCATTTATAATTTAAGAATTATTGTAAGTGCCTCTTACTTACATCAATAAGGTTTGCATATCTTTTTAATTCACTTAACCTTAGTGAAAATCTCACATGAAACTTTTGATGATCATCAGAGGTCAATATTTTTCTTTCTAAAGTTTCATTATATATATTACCTTTCAATAGAAACAATGGAAATATTAGAAAAGAGAAAAGTAGTGCTGAATAATAGAAAGAATAAAATAGTTGTAGTTGAGACTCATGTCATTTCATTGGTTAAATTTATGTGACAAACCTAAATTATTGTGATTGTTTATAAAATTATGAATAAATTAAAATATAAAGAGAACACAAAGTATATTGAAGAGAATGTATGTAAACATAAAAAATATATACAAAGATAAGTTTTTGTGGCTTTTATAAGGTGTTGAGATGCTGGTGTATTAACTTAATATATAATCATCATTCAAGCTAAAAATGCAATCCATTGAACAACAATCCAATGATCAGGCCAAAAGATACAACGAAATACCCAAACAAACTTACAAACACTATATATATATCGGATCATCACTTGTCCCTTTCAGCACAATTAAAAACAAAGGAGTGAATTAAGTATATTATGAAAACTTTGATATTTATGAGGACATATAATCATCCATGGTCATTCTCACACTAGTAGCCCACCCACCACGTCTTTCACCCCCTAAATCAATATGCAAAGATAAAAATTAAAAAAAAAGCCCCACAAGTTGATTTATTTATTTTTGTTCAATACCTTGCCTTTTGAATTATACAATTGTCTTCTCTAAAAATATGAAAAGTTTAAAACCTCATAAACTAATGCAAACAAAGATAATTTGTTAATCTTGTTTTGGGATTTTAAGGAACAATATAAACGTTAGAGAAGGAATCGACCACAAGTTTATAATCACACCTTCAACCAAAGATTCATCCAACTCTTTTTATGATATATCTCAATATATAACATAGCCGTTGAGAAATTGGTGTGATTAGAATAAGTATTACCCAAGAAATAAGAAAAGAAACCCGTAATTGTCGCATTATTGTCCTGAAAAATGCCACTAGCACTGATAAAACTAGGTTTACCCAAATAATCAAAGTTTTCTTTGATCCAACTACAACAAGTCTTATTCCAAATTTCCTCCTTAATAAGGGGAGTAACTCTATGATGAAATGTTACAACAAAATCTTTTAGAATTGAGAAGCAATCAATGCAATAAACATAGTTTCTTTTTAAAGACTTCTAAATCAAGACGATAAAGAGAAAACTAAACATACAATACTTTATTATTTGTTTCCTACAATGAAAAATATCCCAAAAATTGTCATTGATAATAGATAAAATTAAATCCTTTTCAAGAGTACTCTAGTGCCAGTGTATCAAAGAGAAAACACCAACACTGAAATAAGTAACAATATGATCATGAATGAGAGACTCCTATCACTATCAAACATTTTCACAAAAGAGCACTAGAAAAAAGTATGACAATGCAATGCACAACCACCCACCTATGTTTCATTTTCAAAAGGACATAGTCAGACCATTTTAAATCTCTTGTTGTTAGTGTTATGATTATTGTTATCATTACTAGTGTTTAGACGGACACTCCGTGACTTTATGTCTCGTCTTCTTATTGTGTTAATACGTATAAATTACGAACAATGCTTTATGAAATTTTGGTTAAAATTATTTTGATTTTGTTTAAATTATAGGTATTGATAATATATATTTTGCACTTTTATATATTAACAAATTATACTTATCTTTTTCATTGATACCAACAATATAAAAAATATAACATCTTTCAAAATAATACAACAAATATATTATAAATTCTTATCTTTTTAAATGACACCAATAAAATAACATTGTTTTAGTAAAATTTCTTGAATAGTATAATTAGAAGAAGAAAAAATCAGCCCAAAAAACCTATTTTTTATATATAGTATATAGATTATTATTTGTTCATTTTTAATTTTATTTAAGAAATGACTCTTTGTAGTATTCATAAATTATCATGTCAAATCACTACAAAAAAAAATTATCATGTCAAATTATGGTTAGTATTAGAAAATTAGGCCAATACATATGGGGAGGCATGAGTGGGAGTGGTATGAGGTTAGGTCAATACGTCGAAAAACGATTGGACCGGAATTTCATGGACAACACAGGGCTTCGGGATTCGAGCGTCAGGGAGGCAGCAAATTCGACAGGTTCTCTCGGCAACCATTATAGTTTTCTCATGCAAGGTATTCTTCAAGTAGGGTTTCGTGCGATCGAAAAAGGAATAATTATGGTAGGTCTGGTTAAGTGTTTGAAAGTGATAATAGAGACGATTGTGACTATGTTGATGGGTGTGAATTCATGTGTATTGATGGGCATTAAAGCATGCTAGAGGAACGTGGCTTTGGGGATGACTATGGTAGGCGTAACAGATCTTTATTGCAGGTGTGTGATAACATGGGGGGGAGGGGGGTCTTTAGCTTTTGGAATAAATTTGGGAGGCATGGTAGGTCTTTAGCTCGTAAGGATGGATATAGTTATGATTCTCATGAAGTTAAGCATGTGAGTGGTAATGCTGTTGTTGATTGTGTTCATGGTATTGACAACATCTTCATTTATAGAATATAACCATATACTCATCTCCACATATATGCACATAAAGAACATAATCCATATAATGCATATAATTCATACCATTCACATAACTCATTTCATTCACATATTTCACCTTGTATCACATCATTCACCAAAATAAAGTATACACCATTCTATATGCATGCGGTACCATTTTTGGATGTCGGGGTTATTTTACCGATTAATTCCACCACTTCGGGTACTAAAATATCATATTCACCACTTCGGATGCTAAGACATCCTAATTCACCACTTTGAATACTAAATATCCGACGACTTATGATGCATGAACATATGACTCACCAAACGCATACGTTCATACAAGACATCACCATTACCAATTTCACCAATTCATATACATATATTCATCACCATTTTATACATATGCATATACACTCCATCATTAATTTATTATCATCAATAAATCATCTTCACCAAAATTATCATCAAGCATAATCATCATTAAGCAACAACAACCATTCATTTAGCAGAATTTGCATTTAAAGACGATTAAACATTTTCACCTAATTAAGCAATTCAACATATGCATATCAATCACTAATCCATCATTATTCATCATATTAGCATGAGCATATATCATGTACAAGTTATCATGCTATAAATCATCATTTCGCCAAAGTTCGTATATTTTTCTACATTTCATCAAAATCCAATTCACACAATCATAAACATCCTTATCAAACCTACATGCCTCTTCTATACTCATTATCACAGTATTTAAATCATAACCTCCACATTTCATTTGAGAAAAACCTTACTTCGATTCCATTCCAAGTTCATGTTCATATATTTTCAAAGTTCGTCTCAATTCAACAAAACTTATTCAATTTCAAGTAAACATGATTACATAGACTCAATTCATCGAAACAACACATAAGGAACACTTAAGGATGTCCGGAAACACCTGAAAGGTCAAAACATGAAAAACAACAAGTGTTGTTCTGCACTCGTTCGCCATGGCACAACATCTGCTTGCCCAGCGAGTTCCTTGTTCTTCGGAAGCCAAGAAATTGGGTTCCTCTCGGGAAACCCTCCAAAAACTCCCCTAAAATCTCATTTTTGATACTACTTGTCCCAAAATTGTTTTATAAACTTCATCCAATGTTAACATAGTTTAAAAGAACATTTAAAACATGGATCCAATCTTTAAATTTATGAATTTTTCATCAATTTTCGAAAATTCACAACAACCCACAATTTCATCAAAAATCCACTTTTAACACAAACACTTGCATAAATTTCAACATACAAGCATACACAATCATATAACAAGTATTAAGAACATGATTTGAACAATAATCATCAACAATATCATGATTCTCACTCATTTAAGCTAAAACTTCAAAAAAAAAAAAACTTATTTTATAACCTCATACATGAACTTAAGCACATAAACAACTTAATCTCACAAAATTCATCATACTCATAATTAACATAATTAAATTGCACGAGAATCAATTAATCTTAACGTCAATTTCATGAAAATCACTTAATCAAACATACTCATAAATACTCTATCACTCATAACCATTTAATGGTCAATATAAACTTTTCCTCTTACCTTAATCTCCAAAAGCAACTTTAATATTCACTCTAATCTCCCTCTTGAGCTTTCCCCCAAGCTAGATCTTCATTTCTCTTGAATTCTCCTCTTCTACCTCTCTCTCTCTCTCTCTCTCTCTCTCTCTCATCACCTCTTTTCTCAAAATGAACAAATGAGCTCTTAACCTAATTTCACGAAGACTACCTCTTAGACTATTACTTTTCCCACCCTCCTCTGTTCTCGCGCCCGCTGCAAAAATACAAAAATACACCTGGTCCGGATTATGAAATCCAAACCAGATTGTTAGCAATTCCGGAAAATAAAATTCGGACAATTTCGAAGTGTGATTTGGTGTTTTCTTTGATATCAAAGGTCTCTCTTGACCGTTATATACCCCCCGCATAAGCTGCAAAGCAATTGCAGGGGCTATATGAACGGTCAACATTGACCATGACACCATAAACACTCCTATAAAACTAATTTTTTTTTGAAAAAAAATGTAAGAAAAGAGGTGAAGTAAATAATGAAGGAAATGAGTTGATTTTAGCGTTTAAATGAACATCATTAGCGTAAAGTAGCACATAATAAAAATTTAGCTAAATTAATGTCTTCGTGTGGTGCCTCGATTAGAGCCTTGATCTCTTCGTAGTTTCTTGGTCGGATCAAACTTTGTTGAATATGTTCAACAGATCTGACCAACGAAGTGTCAAACTCGATTGGCCCTCTAGTATTGTACTGACCAAATATCGAGAACATGGTTCTCACATCATCGTCGTTCATGAGCTTCATCCGGTTGAACCGCACACTCTTAGCTGAGTCGGTCAACGGACGTCGATACTCAACACCATACACCATCCGCGTGTCTCTGTAGTTGAGTTCGAGGTTGATTTGATTCATCTGACTCTTCAACCCTAGAGGGTGACATCAGTGGGAATCCTGAACAGATGAGGTGGTTTCCCCCCGTTGTAGTAAACCGCAGCTAGCTTGTTGTTCAGATCAAAGGAAGAGTTTTCCAAGTTTTTTTTTGTGTAGTTTCTGGTTATGAACACAGGGACACCTATTTATAGAGGTCTTTGGGCGTCCTGGACCACAGAAAGTGTCGGTGCAATGTGGACCAAATGAAAAAAAATCATGTTTCGGATTATATAATCTGAAATCTCCCTCACCCCAGGTAAGGTGCGCATCTTCCTTCAATTTTGCATAGTATCATATTAATTCGGATTATAAAATCTGAAAACCATGGGAGGAATCCGGATTATATAATCCGGACTGTGTCAGTTTCTTTTGGAAGGTGGTCTGCACCACAAGAAACACGTTTTCAAAGGTTTTTACCAGCATTAATGGTTGGTAAAACTCCTTTGAAACACGCTTTTGACTCAACATTAAGTGTAAATACACTCTATGTATATTTCCCCCTATAAATAGCCTAAAAACCTTCATATTTCTCACACCATCATCTAACACTCTCTCCTCCTCTTCCTTCTATGCATAATGTGTTTCCACCGTTGACTTTTCATAAGAAGAGGCTACTTTGGAAAGTCAAGGATTATATGAAGGGTCAACGGGGAAGGCAACGCGCTACAAAGAAGCGCGGTTTGTCTGGGTGTCATGTTGGTCTGTCTGGGCACAAGGTTGGTTTGTTTGGGTGCAAGGATGACCATCAAAGTCTCTTTTACCCTGGAAACAAACCTTACCCCAATAGCCTCCCCCGCCCCCAACATCTCTTTCTCCTTCCCCCTCCCTTCCCCCCCTCCATCTTATTAGGCTGCAGATTTTGTTTTAGGTTACCAATAAATTAACTTTACGTGTTTAAATATTCTATGTAATAAGCTTTAAGTTTCAACTTTATTGTAAGTGTATCAATTATATTAATAAAATGAGATTTTGTGTATTATTTTTGTTTATATCTGCATTTATTTTATGAATTTGGCATCTAAACAACATAAAATAAAGCAAAACATTGTTGAAATTCTAGTAAAAGGGATTTCCGGATTATATAATCCGTAAATTTCTAGGTAATTAATTCCAGAGTATGAAATCCGAAGGGTGTTTTTGTAAATTTACAGTGCGCGCGAGAACTTTAGAGGGTGGGAAAAGTAATAGTCTATCTCTTATATACTATTGGGTTTAGTCACACGAAAATTGCTGTATACACATGTTATAAGGCTGAAAAACACGTATAAAAGATGAAAATACCCCTCGGCATTTAACTGTCGCCGGTTTCACTATTCCTCGGCAGTTAACTGCCGCCGGTTATTTAAATTCCTCAGCAGTTAACTGCCGATGCGTTGTTTCATCATATGAAACAGCCACCTGCTCCCCCTACTCACTATTTCATCATCATCTTTTTTCCCTCTTCCATCTAAACACCAAAATCCAATATTGTTTACATCAAATCTTGCCCGAAAATTATTGGTGCATCAATCCAAGGAGGTATCAACACACTTTTGACGTTAAAAAACAAGTATTATTGCTTTTAATTCGTTTATTTTTTGCTTTTCTTTGTGTATTTTCGGTTTGTTTACGTGAATGACTGTCTTGGGGGGATCGACAGTTAACTGTCGAGGCTTGCATGCAAAATTCGAAAGTTAGATGCCGAATTTATTTCGACAGTTAACTGTTGAGGAATACTTAGGAAATATGTTGGCAAGGCAGGTACTGCTAGTTTGCACTATTTTTTTTTCTTTGTTTTATTCTTTGTTTTTTATGTTTTAATTCATTATGCAATTGATGTTTATTCATTAGTTAGTTGTTAATTCATAATTTTGTGTTGTTTAATTATTGTAATGGTTGAGAACGCGGAATATGATCCGAGAGAGACAAACTCGAATTTTGTCGAAAAATCCAGAGATGTCAAACCTCCTAAGGTTGAAGCCAAACCAAATATTGATGGAGCTTCCGTCCATGTTGAAGCTTCTAAATATGTTGACTCCGGTGTCCTCCCATTTCATGCAAACGAAGTTGACACGACTAGGTTTTTTTGCGACGACATTAAATGGAAAGATAGGGATGACTTGCTTAATTGGGCACGTCGTCAAGGAAATAAGGCGGGATTTACAGTTATTACACAAAGATCAACTTTGATCGATCCAATGTTGTGACTAGTGTGTGAAAGGAGTGGAGCTCACAAAGTGCCGGAAAAAAAAAATGAAGCATAAGTCAACTGGCTCAAGGAAATGTGGGTGCATGTTCATGGTTAGTGGATATCTTAGTTGGCAAACAACGGAATGAGGATTAAACATTCTTAATGGATTTTACAACCATGCGATGGAGTCGGCTTTAGTAGGACACATGCTTGCCGGTAGATTAAAGGAGGATGACAAGAAGATTGTACGTGACTTGACCAAGAGCAATGTGCATCCAAGAAATATTTTGATAAATTTGAATAGAAAAAGACAATATTGCGTGACGAATATCAAGAAAGTATACAACGAACGTCAACAAATATGGAAGTCAAATAGAGATGACACGACAGTGTTGCAGTTTCTAATCTCAAAGTTGGAGGAGCACAACTATGTTTATTTCTCAAGAACACAAAGTGAAAGTACTACTATTGAAGATATCTTTTGGGCTCATCCAACATCCGTTAAGTTATTTAACAATTTTCCAACTGTTTTGGTTATGGACTCCACCTACAAAACCAACATGTACAAGATGCCAATGTTTGAGATAGTTGGGGTCACGTCGACCGATTTGACATATTTGGTTGGCTTTGGATTTGTGACATATGAGAAAGAGGAAAACTTTGTTTGAGTTTTACAAATGATGCGTAAACTTCTTACGTCAAAGATGAATATGCCTAGGGTGGTTGTGACTGACAGAGATTTGTCTTTGATGAAGGAGGTTGCAAATGTTCTCCCCAAAAGTTATGCGATGAATTGTTGCTTTCATGTGCAAAAAAAATGTTAAACAAAGGTGCATCTTAGACTGTAGATATCCTTTGGGAAAAAAGAATGGGAAAGAGGTGAAACATGGTGATGTAGTGAAGAAGATAATAAGCAAATGGAAAGTTATTGTTGAATCGCCCACTCAAGAGTTATATGAAAATGCATTAGTGGAGTTCCAAGAAGTTTGAAGTGATTTCCCAATTTTCCTAACCTATGCCATGACCACCTTGAATGAAGTGAAGGAGAAAATAGTGAGGGCATGGACAGACCATGTGTTGCATCTTGGTTGTAGAACCACCGACAGGGTAGAATCGGCTCATGCTTTATTAAAGAAATATTTGGACAATAGTGTGGGGGATTTGGTTACTTGTTGGGAGAAAATACATGATATGTTGGTGCTTCAGTTCACTGCGATACAAACATAATTTGGTCAAAGTGTTACCGTAATGGAATATAGATTCAAAGATGTCACTTTGTACTCTGGGTTAGGAGGTTATGTGTCTAGATATGCTTTGGACAACATTGCTTTGGAAGAGTCACATTGTAGGCGAACATTGTGTATGGACAAGGAAATTTGTGGTTGTGTTCAAAGGACATCGTACGGCCTACAATGTGCATGCAAAATTGCTACTAAAATCCGTGAAGACAAACCAATTTTATTGGATGAGATACACCATCATTGGCATAGGTTATGTATGGGCGAAGAAAGTAATGACCATTGGTTTTTCTATCAATGATGATTGGAATGGTATTCAAGAACGTCTCAAGAAAGTCCCTTACCAAATGAAGCTTGAAATCAAAGAGGTTTTGCGGCATTTGGCATTTCCTGAAACCACCACGTTGTCTCCACCACCACGAAAAGTACCAACCAAGGGAGCCAAGAAAAAGTGGACATTGCGAGGTCTAAAGGAAAAATTACATCGACTAGTCGAATCCTTTCTTCGTGGGAGGTTGTTGATTCCCAAAATCCAGATAGTCAACCGTCACCAAGAACTTCATCATTTTCTAGAAAAAGAGGTGTTCGTCTTGGTAAAACATCACTTTCCCGACTTCCACCATCTACTCGGTATTCAAAGCCTAAGCTTATTCCGATTCCAACGTCTATTCCGGTTATGAGCCATATTGATTATATGTCAAGGTTCATGGTTCCATTTATTGAAAAAGTGGTGGATGTTATAGGCGATGGACATTGTGGATTTCGGGCTATAGTCGAGTTCATGGGATTGACCGAAGAAAGTCATATCATGATTCGTAGACATCTTATTCAAGAGTTGAAAGATCATAGAGATGATTATGTGGGAGTATATGCGGGTGAGGATCGTTATAACTACATTTCAAATGACTTACATCCTCCCGCAAACATGAGGGGTATTGCACATGTTGATAAGTGGCTGACTTTTTCGGACATGGGACACATTGTTGCTAATTATTACAAAAGGTGTGTGGTCTTGTTGACAAATCTTGAAATTGGAAAATCAGAATCTTTTTTCCCACTAAGAGGGCCACCACCGGCTATGCAAAAAACTCCCATCATGTGCCTTGGGTTAATTCTGAATCATTTCGTGCTTATTTTTTTGAAGGATGGTTGTCCATTACCTCCATCATCTACGGAGTGGCAAAATCACAAGAATCAAGATGCGGTGACTTGAGAAGATGAGTATTTGGATCAACATGATTTGTTATGAAAGCTCATGATTATTGAAAGTGGAGAGAAACCACCGCAACCACAAAAGGAGTCAAACAAAGCGGAACCTATTTTGTTGGACACTTCCGAAAAACCAAAGCAACAATTTGAAGTTATTGCGGAAGATGATGAAGATTCTATTTCATTTGATCTTCCCCAATCACTTGGTCTTTAATGAGTTGTTTTTTTGTCGGTGTTAGTCCACTTTTTTGGTAGAAATTACACCGACGTATATTTTAGGGTCAAAATTGTAACGCCAATTTTTTGTGGCCAATATATAACTAACATTATGTAATTTATATAAATATATGATAATATGACTTTTATGTGGTGAAACTAGTGCATGCTTATTTCTTCCTTATTAATGTTTACGCATTTTATATACATTTTATTGATTATTACGTTTCGTTTAATGACATCCTAATGTATGATTTTTTTATAAAACTATTGTGAAGTTAAACATGTCCGAGGTTGCAAAAATTGAAGGCCGTATTTGGTACTCTTCTTTGAAAAAGACAGTTGAGGTTATGATAACGCCGACCGACTCATTAGATAATTTGAAGGCACAACTTAACACTTATTTTGAGCATCTTGGTAAAAATCAATATACATGTCACTTATTTGCTTAAACGCCTTGCATAGAACTAGGAGAAGATAGAGATGAACACGCATGGAAAACGGCAAGCTATATGCCTTGGCTTATTCGCAAGGATAATGACATTAGATTTATGTTTCGGAATATGGTGGAAGATAATATATTATATATGTATGTTCTTTCCATATGCAACTGCGTAGAATGTAAGTAGGGATTTAATTTAACGATATGTAATGAGTTGTAATGTGTTGTTTAATTATGGACACTATTTAACGCTTTGATGATTTTCAAACATTCATGTAATTTGAACCCCTTGTCGGTTTGATTTAATTATGGACAACTGTAAAAAATAATGTATTTTTCTTGTTTATGCATAAGTATAAATGTTGTATGAGTTATATTGCCTTTGGAAATGCTCTGGTTTAATTACAGGTAAAAACTGACCGAAAAATGGCTTGTTGAATTATGCAGAACCCATGGTCTGCATAAGTGATTTCCTCGGCAGTTAACTGCCGATGGAACCGGCGGCATTTAATTGTCGAGCTTTTATTCGGCAGTTAATTGTCGAGGAAAAACAAAACCGGCGGCAGTTAACTGCCGAGGGGCATTTCTGTCTTTTATATATGTGTTTCAGCCTTATGAAATGTGTGAACAACAATTTTCTAGTCACACTCACTAATGGACTTAGTAACTTTCTATCACTCACAAAATGTTACTACACAATTACTTCATTAAAACCCTCACTATTACTCACACGCCACTATTTTTTTATTTTTTATTTTTTGGTCAGGTAGCCTAGTGGCTAGAATTCACCTTATAAGGTGAATAAGTGTGGTGTTCGGGGTTCGAACCCCGCCCCTGCATATAATAATGCATTGTCCTACCAACTGAGCTATGCTCACGGGATTTACACGCCACTATTCTATTAATTACTCAAGTTACTATTATTTCCGTTAAACAACTCTCCGAACCCAAAAGTACTAAAATACCCTTAATTTCTCTAACACTCAATTAATCCAATAAATAAAACACACCAAACAATTAAATAATAATTAAAATCCTAAAATCGGGTCGTTACACACCTTCCGGTCATTATTATAAGAAAAAATCAACATTTTAGATTCATTCATTAAATTATGTATGTGGATGAATGTGGTCTACAATAAAGACCATATACATAATTTAATGAATGGATCTAAAATGTTGATTTTTGCTTATAATAGTGACAGGAGGGTAAGGGGTAAGTGGTTTAGACAAAACCGACGAAATCGAAAAGGTATTCGACGGAGGGTGTATTTAAAATCATCTACATTTCTTCTATTTGAAAAATAAACACATGAATAAATTTTAAAAAAAACATAAATAAAAATAAGGTTAATTAAGTAAATAGTCCCTATAAATATTCCGAATTTTGTTTGATGAATGGGAATAACTAGAATTAAGATTCTCATTCTTATTAAAAAAAATCTAAAAATTGCTTTTTAATCCATAAAACAAACACCCATAAGACAAATGAATTAAAATCACCTCAACAAATACTCCCTCCGATCTCAAATGTAAGAAACAAAAAAATAAAATTGGTGGTTTCAAATATAAGAAAAAGTATAGTAAAATAAACATATTAAATGACAGGTCTTGAATTCGAGAGAACCCGGGTTCGAGCCCCGCTAGTGCCTTTGAAGGGAGGTAAATGTAAATACATTTGTAAGTGCTCTTTGAGCCCGAAGGTCTTCCCTGCCTTGGACTGGGGCACCATCCCCTCACCCTAAGATTTATGTAACCAAAAAAAAGTGAATCTATTAAATGCTACAATTCCAAATTTACCTTCATTAAACTCACTTCATCATTATGTTTTACTACTCTAAAAAAGGGTAAAATTAGAAAAATATCACTTTTTATAATAATTTAAATGTGATCAATCCACTTTCTTAAGATATGTACATTTTTTTCTTTTGTTGTATTTGAGACCCGAGTAAACAAAATAACAATCATTTTTCATTCGATAAGCATCTAGACTCACCTTGAAAACCAAAAGAGCCCTTACATTTTGACACGAAGAGTAACACGTGTCCAACTTTGAAAGCCTCACACACGTGTCATTCTTCCATTCCATTTCACAACGCCACGTGGCAACCAACCACCGCCAAGACCGAAACACAGAAACTTAACCGAACAAATCGCCACAACACAAACAACGTTGTTACACTCTTCATTCTTACCACAACACAATCCTAAAAATCCTCAAAGAAGAAAAAACACCAAAAAAACCAAAAACATAGTTCAATCTCAAACCAAAACAACATCAAGAACAAAATGATGAACCTTTTAGCTTTGAGTTTGTTCATAACTTCACTAACAACAGCAAGCATTTTCTCTCCAAATCCGAAACAACAACCAAACACAATTGTCAAAGAAGGACACAAAGTTGTTGTTGT
>Ga0228710_1003341_pt1 | contig 25571 bp, 13 predicted proteins | sample MedpolnodulmetaG_FD_177995 | JGI IMG/M metagenome (GOLD analysis project Ga0228710, IMG submission 177995) | Root nodule microbial communities from Medicago polymorpha collected in Santa Monica, California, United States - pink nodules | ecosystem: Host-associated > Plants > Roots > Nodule...
TTATGACTGCATACTCTAACATAATTACCAACTTGTGTAAAAAAAGTCTTCTATATATTATATATTTAAAACACGAGAGTAACGTACCTTCCATAAAGATTTATATGACCAATAGCTGCATAAACATACATTCCATAAAGATTTATATGATCAATAGTTGTTAATAGTTTACCTTTAATATCTTTTGAGTCAATGATAAAAAATAAAAATAAAAAATTAAGTTCAGGGGGCATTTTGCACATAAGTGTAAAATTTCAGGGGGATATTTGATCATAACCGTAAACAGTTAACAGAAAAATTTGACAGATGGGGTAAATTGATTAACGTTATGCAATTTCAGAGGGGTAATTGAAGTTTTGTTAATTTCAGGGGGGTAATTGACGAAACTTACAATTTCAGGGGGGAAATTGCCTATAAAATGTTTTGTAATTATTTTAAAAATGACCTTTTTTTTTACATGCAATTTTGTACGATTTGGACATGCATTTGAGATTCGTAATGATCAAATTCTTTTATTTACTTGGGTCTTGTTGGATCAATTTTCAGAATATATTTAGAAAATTGCAATGATTTTTTTTTTGAAGAGGCTAAAATGAAATATATTACCACATAAAAGCGTTATTCCCAGCACAAGGGGTGCCAAGGAAAAACAACAAAGTCTGAACAATAATTACAAAGGGAAACAAAAACAGGAAAAGATGGACAAAAGGAAAGAAACTAAAAAGAGAGTTTTTCTATCATGTGCAAATTTGCACATGTTAAAAAGTTCAAAATATAAGTTTTTATTTTTTTGAAGGGTAGTAAGTTTCTATTATAATTTGTGTATTTTATATTAAATATATAATTTTTTAATAAATAATTATTGTTTTTCAATTAAAAGTTTCTACTTTTAGAAACCATTTGATGGTTAAGAAATGATAGAGACAAAATATGATATGAAGTTGTATTAAGTCAAGATATGATATGGACATAATAAATATTAATCATATCACATGTTTGATGGACACCTGATATCAAACATGATATTATTTTATCATAATTAAATGACAAAATTACTTTCGTAATTAATTAAATATTTTAAAAACTAAAGAGAATTAATTATAATAACAAACACATGACATCATTTTTTCAAAAAAAAAAAAACATGACATCATTATATTTAAAAAGACAAATTATTTTCAAAGCGGGCAGGATATCATATGATAATAAAAAAGGATGATTTTCTTATCCCATCGAGATAGTTTGTTACTCGTCTTATACTTAGGATTAGAGGTGTCAATAGAGCCTCAAATTTCAAAGTCCACTCAAAAAAGCCCCCACCAAGACCACTAAATTAAAGCCTCCTAATTCCCAAAATTATTTGGGGCTAAGTCCACTATAAAATTTATTTGTTTGTGGGCCTAAAAAAGCCTCATATTAATTATTTCAAAAAAAGAATTTGGTAAAAAAAAAGTTTTTTTTTACGGTAAACAAAAAGTTTTTTTTCGGTAAAAAAATGTATATAGAAATTTTGGGGCTTGGGGCCTTTTGATTTTTTCATTTGTGGGCTTGCATAAATGTGAGCCTTTTAATCTTGTGAATTTTCAAGCCCCTTACTATGTGGGCTGGGGCCAAAACTTCAACGCCCCATAATATTGACACCTCTACTTAGGATAAAAATTACAAGGACAAGTTAGGATATAATAAAAACATGGTTTATTTTATGCTATCATTTTGATGCATCAAACACAAAATTTAAGTAGGATATGATAAATTAATCATTTTATGTCTTCCTATCTTTACCTTCAAATAGATTTTTAGTTGCTTTAACCTGTGCAATATTGTATATTTTAGACAAACCCTTAAAATAATTAAGAACCTTTTAATATCACAAGAACATGTTTGGCCTAGTGGTTTAATTGTTTGAGTATTCATTATGAGACAGTTCGTTCAATTCCATGGCGTTTTAATTTTATTTTCATATTGTAGAAATTATGACATATTGTAGAAATAGAATAGATGTCTACATGATTTAATTGGTTGGTGATTGGTCATTAAGATCCTGTCAAGGAAGCCATTGGAGAAAGAGGGTAGGATTGAGAGAGTCTTCTCTCTCTTGATGCCTACAATAAGAGTGCGTTGAAAACCTGTTATCTGACAATAAGAGTGCGTTGAAAACATGTTATCTGACCTGATTAGATAGTCAGTATATATAAGCATCAGTAGGGAAAGAGACCTTTCAACATGCTTACTTTGAGAAATGGTCCAACTCATCACGGTCCGTTTCTAATTACTGTCCATTAATAAATATCATTTTATTTAATACAATATTATAATTAGAATTAATAGTTGATATAATAGTATATTATTTTAATTATTCACTAAAGTTAATCCATAAATTCTAATCGTCTTGAGTAAAACCAATATTGGAACCCGAGGACACCACATCAGTGCTACCATCCATATTACACGCTTTCGAGACATCAGTGTTGAATCACATAAGAGACACTGATGTGGAGGAAACTATTGAGGTTAGTTTTATCTTATGTTTTTTTTTTTCCATGTGTTTAGTATACTTTATTTCTTCATTGGTACTGCAATTCTTCATTTCTTTTTCATCACCTATCCTCCTTCTATTATATTGTATGCTTAAATGATCTACTTTCTCTTTTTTCCCCATTTGTTAGTCTATGTTGTTTATCGAATTCAGAAAAGTACCTTTAATAAATTGAAACTACCACTGAAGATATTATCGAGTTGAGTCACGACCAAGTCGCTTTCTTTTCTTTAAGACGTTTCACGACACTATCCGAGTTTGTGCAAGATAGACTAACAACGTGCGCTTCCAGGATAAAACAGTCCAGTTCACCTGTTCGGTTAATTACATGTTGCACCGTAAGTAATCGTTCTAGAAATAACACCCTCAAAATATAGTTTAATCAATCGTTCGATTAAACCACTCAATACGGTACGTAGACTGCTCTCGAAACTGACGGGATAAAAAGGAGTAGAAAAGGAAGAAGGACTGGTCAACACAAGTCGAAGAAGGGAGAAGAGAGGAAAAGTATAGGAAGCATCAGATGTGAATTTCGGTGTAAAGAATGAGTGAGGCGAGCTCTCATTTTATAGGGAGAGTTCGTAACAAAAAACGAGTGACTTAAGGATTAAGTCAGCTTAAGCAACCGCATTTATGTTTCTTAATTGGATATATCCGGAAAATTCTGGATACTCTGTTGGATCGTAACAAATTTATTTGTTACACGTGTGAAGCTTTCGAATAATGATTAAATTAATTAATTTATCATTTTCAAGTGATAAAAAGGTATATATCTTTTTGACCCGATCCCAAGTTCGGCCCGACCCGTGTAATATATATTTTTCTAAGCGTTCACCCGTTCGCAAAAGTGGGTACCCCACGGGCACCCTTGGAGGTCCCCCCACCCTTATATAAATACTTGCTAGGTAGTGTGGCTCACCAATGTGGGACATTTTTAAGTCATGCATACACACTAGTTCTTACCTTGTGTTTTTTCTATCCATCTTCCACTAGAATCAACTAGTGTTCCAACAATCTACTTTGTATTTTGCAATAATATAATTTTCGTATTTTTTCTTCTTCTTCTTTTCAGAATGGTTAGTTAGTTGTTTTAAAGTTTTGATGAGAAAACCTTTATATTTGGAAAAACCCAAGTCCCATATCGGATAGATAAGACTCTTGAGAAGAGTTTATAAAGAAGACACAATCCTCGCCTCACAAGCCGGTTTTGTAAGGAAGAGTTAGGCCCCAAATTTCAATATGGTATCTGAGCTTGTCGAATTCAAGGGTCGCCTAAACCTATTCACGCACCAAGCCCAAAGAGTACTGAGTGTGAGGGTGTATTAGGAAAAACCCAAGTCCCACATTGGATAGATAAGACTCTTCAGAAGAGTTTATAAAGAGGAGGCAATCCTCACCTTACAAGCCGGTTTTGTAAGCAAAAGTTAGCCCCGAATTTCAACACTTTAAATTTTTGTATCTGCTCCAAAGTATTATGGATAAGGCAATGTTGTCTTCACATAAATATATTTTGATCGTTGTGATGACACCTTGTACAATGAATCTGATGACGAGAAACAAAATATTTCAGCTAGTTATTTTTAAGAATATGGAGAGGACAAATGTAACTTCTTTTTTGACGGTGTCTGGAGTTCAAACCTCAAAGCCTACGTATATTATGCATTGTCCTTGCTAATTGAGTTAAGCTCACGGGAACACATACTGTTTCTTCTCTTAGTACAAGAACGTATCGTAGAATTAATAAATATCCTAAAATGGGCACTAATCGTAAAGTTGTACGATGGACAATATGAAAAAAATTAACCGGGTAAGTTTTATCTTATTTTCCTTCATGTATTTAGTATATATATTATGAGTTAGGAAGTGCCAACGGATTTGTTTCCACCAAATCTCAGCTGTCTAATTTTTTAATACAAAGGTAAATGATAGCCATCTAAATCAACCCACATGAGTTTCTATTTCGTTAGTGTAGTCCATCAAACTTAATTTTAAACAGGGTCATATCCACTCATCAGATATCGATATGCAATAAATCAAGCTTCATTCACCTCGATTAATTTCTCAATTGAATTGCAACCTAATTAGATATTTCATGTAAAATTTATGAAATCAATTATACATAGAAGAAGTAATTTTGAATGAGTGTGTCTCGATGGATGCAATTTAAGGTTTGGGAATGAGTGTTTTGGTATAATAGAAAACCCTTTAAATAAAATTGAACTCGTAATTGAGATCGGTATGAACCCACATCCTTTAATTTGTTCTTCTTTTTCAAACTTTGTTGGTGAACACGCAATGAGAAATCTAATGTTGATGGAATGAAACAAACGATCTTTATTGTATTTTTTTATGGCAGGTGATATCGAATACAAGAGATCAAAAGTATGGCTGAACTATTTCTGCAAAAACACCGTGAGCATGGCCGAGTGAGTTCAGAAAAAAGAGGGTGTGGTTTCTTTTTATTGCGTTAATGTTTGAAAATTATGAACGGTGTTTTTGACTAAAACTAAAATTATCAATGACACTAATAATATAACAAAAAAAATATAATCTAAATTTCTTTTTTTAATCACACCAACAACAATCTTTATTATATAAAAAGTTATTTAAGGGTATAATTGGGATAACGAGAAGGTAAGTATAAATATATTCATCTAGTTTGTTACATTTTTTAAATGATAAAAAAAATATATATATATATTCATATCGTGTTTGTTACATTTTTTTAATATTTAAATTTATTCATATCTATTTATACATATGTTATTTGTATTAAATTGATGGCATTTTTCAAAAGAAAAAGCTAGCCCACAATCTTTTCGAAAGGGACTATTTTCTTTAAATATAGTATAGATAAAGTCCGCATGTTAACAACTAAAGTGAATAAATGTTCGCCATTAGATCATAAAATTGTGTGGATAAGATTTGGTGTCAACGAATTTTTGATGTCAACGAATTCATTGACACCTGGTGTCAACGTTCCTAACTCATATATTATATAGGGGTTTGTTAACTTAGACCAACAAAAAACATAAAAGTTCAAGTTAGCATAGAAATTTTTATTTGGACAAAGTGAGCTAAGCTCACTCATTTTTGTTTTGTAACCCTTGAAACCATTTCAAATTGCAGAATGAAATAATAATAATAATAATGTCCCCGTATTATATGAATGAGTAACTGCATATATTCTCAAGATGTCAACGTTACAATAGTGACTTGCTATAGCAAGTAAGTTATTGAGATCCATCATATTCTCTTTAAAATGAGGTCCATATTAGTGGCTCCCCTTTATTTATTACTAAGTTTCTTTTATTTTGAACACGTGGAGAATACACTATTTGATAGCACTACCTTCTTCACCTGACCACGAAGACTAATATCTTTCAAAAAGAATTATTGTAAGACATTAAAGAAGATTATCCCTTTTCTTCATATCTTTTACATGAGACGAACGAAACTTAAACAATAGTAATATCTGCACATGATTTGATCATTGACTCAATAAAATAAAAGGTATTTTGAGTTATATTTATTTATTGTAGACTTTGCATTGACGGGAGAAATGTTGCGCCATGTTGCATCTGCTGCTATGGTTTTAAAAAAGAATGGGGATAATTTGGAAAGAGAAGGGCGATGCAACATGCTTGGACGAACATCTAATAAAGGTTAAAGATTCTAACTCTCATTATATTAGGTAAACTGAATCTGATTTAATTAACGTCACTATCAGTGGTGGCATTGAGTACGGGTAGGCGATCTCCCAGAACCTAATACATAAATGGACATCAATGTTTTTAGTTATATATATATATATATATATATATATATATATATATATATATATATTTATGTATATATATATATATATATATATATATATATTTATGTATATTTATGTATGATTTAGATGTTGACTTTTTTATCCTCCTATTATAGTCTTCATTTAAATTATTATTCTAATCACAACATTATCTTTTGTAAAAAATCATGTAAATTTTTAATTAAAAAAAATTAGTTTAATGGTGGTGGGTTGACGATAAAAACAATTTTGCACACACAAACAATCAAAACATTTTAATTTGCTACATAAATTAAAATCATTAATTGATGTAGCGATACTAAATGTTTTGATCGGTTGTGTGTGCAAGGGTCGATCTAGACATTTGATACATGAGGGGCTAAAATAGTCTCTCTATGTATCAAAATTTTAAATTGTCTCTTATTGTACATTTCGTTAATCAAAATAGTACCAAACATTAAAATACTTCATTAATATTGTCATATTAGTCCTTTAATATATTTACTTATTGTCACTTCATGGACTATTATGACTAACAAAGTACAAAATCAAGAACTATTTTAGAGTTTTGATACATTAAAAAACTATTATGACTAATTATTACACACTCAGAGACCAAAATGACTACTACTTTTTTATAATATATATATATAAAAAAAAAGGAAGTGGCATGTAGGGCTTTAGCTCCACATAGCCCTTAAATAGATACACCCATGTGTATGTAAAGTTGTTTTGAACTCTCAACCCACCATCATTAAACTCAAAAAAATAAGTTATATTTTATTATAATAGAAACAATTTCACTGCAATTGGAACATAATATTAAATATTTATTTGATTATATTATATTCCAAAAAAATATATAGTTAAATAAAATAAAATAAACATAGATTTAAGCGTACTAGAAATATGAAAAGACGGGTGTTGACACTAGTATATAGTATATATAATTTTCTTTAAAAAAAAATAGTATATATAAATATTTAGACGACATTAGTTTTTTTTATAACTAACGTTTAGACGAGCATCCCGTATCTGTCTGTCTTGTCTTTTTATTGCGCTAATGCATATAAATTTTGAAACAATGGTTTTTACGAAATTTTAATTTTGATTAAAATTATAGGTATAGATAATAGATATTTTACAGTTTCATATTGTAACAAATTTTACTTATTTATTTTTTTAAATGATACCAACAATATAACAAATATAATATCTTTCAAAAAAATAGAACAAATATAATATAAATTTTTATCCTTTTTAATTACACCAACAAAATAACATTCTTGTAGTCAAATTTGATTAAGAGTATAATTGAAAGGAGAAAAATCCAGCCAAAAACAATATATTTTCTTTATATGTAGTATAGATATATGTTAACGGTTAGAGGCGTGACAATTTTTTTGTACTTGTTCGCTTATCAGAATAATATTTTATATTATACATTTGTGCAAAAAGATGAAAGAAAAATGAAAAAAATACAAAATAGTAGATGAAAACAAATGAGAGACCAAATAAATAACTTATCATGTTGATGTTCCTTATCTAATATTGAAGTGATAAATAATGTTAATTATAATTTTTCCACAAAATAATAGAACATTAAAAAAATTAATGTAATGAAACTTGTGGTGATGGTGTGGCTAAGATCAAAAGCTGTAATTCCAGAGCTCTCTAATACATCAGCAGCAGGGAACAACTTTGATGCAGTGCTGCTGGTCTTAGTTATGAGGAGTACTTGTACGGCAGCAGCACAAGCAAGCAAACATCTATGGAAGATATCAAAGTTAGTATTTCACATAGTGCTTCGGGCTTCTTCTTCTCGGCTCGGCACAAATGTTCCAATACTTCATAGTATAACATGAGTGTATATATTCTTAGAAGGCTTCCATTCATATCATTTTCAGGAAATAGATTATGCACTATAGTATGTGCTCTGAGCCTCACACCACCTATAACATCCTCGCCCCATGATTCGTATGATTTCATGAAACGCTCTAGCCTTCGTTGTGAAATTGGGATTGGACATGTCAATGTCTTAGCAGGTGCCATTAAAAATCAATCAAATTCCCACTGCAGAAGGAGCACAATAATAATGATAATAATAATAATAACAACAACAACTTAGTATTATAGTATGTCGCACATAAAACATTCACATGGATCGTACAACATATATAATTTTACATTAGCAGGTACAATTCCCTTAGTATTATATAATTTAGTGCATGGAAAGTTTTCCTAAGTGTAAAATAATTCCCTTAGTAAAATAATTCCCTTATTTTATGAATTGTACGATTCATAAAACATTCACATGGAAAGTTTTTTCCAAAAAAAGTTATATTTTTAGTTAAGAACCATACGAAAAGCACTTAAGGAATTGTACCTAAGTTTTGTCATTTTCTTTATTCCACTTTTTTTTTTAAAAGATTTCATTAATCCACTTATACCCTTAAATAAATCTGCTTTTAAGAATACTAAATTATTGGTTTGAAAAAGATAAGAATTTTTATTATATTTGTTATATTTTTTGTAAAAAATAAACATAATTTGTTACTATTTAAATGTCACAAACATCTATACATATAATTTTAATCAAATTCAAAATTCCATTAAAAAAAAAATCATACTTATGCTTATTGAGTGTTTGACAAATTGAGATCACTTGGATTAGAATTCTAGTTAGTTAGTTAGTGTGTCAAAGTAAAATTTACTCCGTGTTCGGTATTTAATGGATTTCATGACACTTGTTTAGATAAATGGATTCCATGACATTATTTGTTAACATCATTTATCTCTATTTTTTGATATGGAATTGATGGTTTTGTAGTTTCATGAACTAGGAGTTTTCTGTTCTGCTGATTTTTTTTCTCTCTCTCTAGTTATTGAAAATTGTTGTATACATATGTTAGTTGGCTGAAAAACACATGTAAAAGACAAAAGTTCCCCTCGGTAGTTAACTGCTGATGCGTGCTGAACATATGCAGAAACAGAAACATCAGTTTTCCAGTTTCTTCATTGCTCAAAAACTACCAAACTTCTCTCCAAGTCCTTCAATTTCCATTTTCACGATTTGCAAGCAATCATCTCCACATTATCACAAGTAAGTAGCATTAATCAATGTAATCTTAATGTTAGTTTGTTTAGGTTAAGTTTTTTCAAAAAATTGAGTAGTTTGCATGTGGTTAGGGTTGATGTAGGAATTGAAATTTTGATGATTGCATGTAGTTTAAAATTGAATGTAGTTGCTTTAATTGATGTTTGAATGCTGTTAGAGTATAATGTGGTTTTGAATGGTGCCAAATGAACACAATTTGAATATGTTTGATACTTTGCACACAAAGTGTTTGATAAAATGCCTCAATGACAATTATATTGATTATTTAGTTAGTTTAGGTTATGGAAATGATGTTAATTATAGTTTGATATAGTTTATATTGATTATTGATTATTTAGTTAGTTTAGGTTATGACAATTATATTGAATGATGTTTATGTTATGATGGAAATGATGCACACAAATTATATTGAAATGACGATTATATGGAATGTTTTAAGTTATGGAAATGATGTTCATTGTACTTTTAATGTGTTTGATTATGTTTATGTTTAATTTAGGTTTAATGTGAATGTTAATGTTTAGTTTAGGTTTAATGTGTTTGATTAGGTTATGGAAATGATGTTAATTTTTTAATTTTTTGTGTAGATATGTCTGATTAGGAACAGAGGTAGCCGATTGATCCATCTATGATGATTGCTGGCAGGCGTGCTATGACACAAAGCCACCAGAAGGAGAGGAAAAACGCACATATACCGAAGAGGGGAAGAGGTCGTAGGGGGATGGTTCATGGACTTCTCAGGCTTCTTAGGCTACACAGCCTGAAGAGTCACAGGTGGTTGACCCGACCCAGGTGGAGTACTTGAATTATCAGGATCAGGTACATCACGATCACTGATGGTGGGAATGACCAGTAGCATATACTAGGGCCGCATATACCAGACCAAGATGACATTGCAGCAGCGGCTACCCCATCGGCGTTACCTTTGCAGCCTCCCTTTCCTGGAGGACCGAAAAATATATCTCTGCTGCACTCTTATGTCAACCATGTGGCATTGCCGCATTGGTATAATTCTAATAACGTATGCAACACAATTATCATATGCAACACAATTTAAATGTTTTAATTTTTTTTATATGTGTTTTTGTTTAATTATTATATCAACTTTTATTTTTAATTGTCTAAAATTATCATATGCAACACAATTTAAATGTTTTAATTTTTTTTATATGTGTTTTTGTTTAATTATTATATCAACTTTTATATGTGTTTTTGTTTAATTCTTTTCTTTATATTTTCTTTATATCAACTTTAATTATTTTCTTTATGTTTAATTATGTTTTAAATTGTTTTTGTTATGTGTTTTTTAAAGTTTTATATGTGTTATGTCTTAAATTAAAAATACGTGCGGCAATTTAAATTTGTGATTTTTATTTTTGCACGGGTTAAGTTTTATTTTGTTTAGTTAAATGTTTACATTGTTTAAATTATTTAAAATATGTTTATTTTTCTATTATTTCAGGTTGGTAAGGTGCGTGTTGTAAAACCAATTAATCATGGGGCTAAGATTTTGAGTCTTCAGCGTCCAAACGTTAATCAGGATTGGTTTTGGCGTCCGCTTAGGGAGAGCGGGTTACATGATTTGGTTTATCTGGGCTACGCCACTATGCCTCATGCTTTGCTAATGACTTTATGCGAGAGGTGGAATCCCGAGACCAGCAGTTTTCACATGGTCTTGGGGGAGATGACTATTACTTTGGATGATGTCGCATGTCTTACGCATCTTCCGATTGAAGGGCTGATGTTGAGCCATCCGAAGAAGATGTCTCGGACTGAGGGAGCGGAACTGATGGTGAGGCGCTTAGGTGTGTCTTAGGTGGATGCAGAGAAAAATTGCGGTGAATAGTATGGTGGTTACATTAGCTATAAGTTGTTGAGGGAGTATTATACGAGGTACCTTGATAGGGCTACCAGATTGGCGGATCCAGAGGAGCTGGAGAGGGTTAGGACTGCTTGTGTGAAGTGTTATCTCCTATATCTTGTTGGATGCTTATTGTTTGGTGATAAAAACAACAAACACATCGAGTTGGTCTATCTGACGACCATGGAGGACGGCTACGCGGGGATGCATAATTATTCTTGGGGAGGGATGACACTGCATACCTATACCACTTTTTAGCTGAGGCGTGTTTGTCTGGAGACAGAGCTCTTGGGGGAAGCGTGACACTGCTCACTGTAAGAAATTGTCACATTTGAACCTTAACTTTTATTTTTTTGTTATATTTTTCGTGAGTAGTAACTTATAAATGTGTTTTGTTTGATTTGTGCAGAGATGGTTTTTGTTGCATTTTTCTGACTTTTACAGTGTTGATCCTAATCCTAACTATATTAAAAACTATCCGGTTGCAGCGAAGTGGACGTTACAGAAGGGACATGGAGAGGGGGTGACGTACCGGTCATTGCTTGATCATTTGCAGTTTGATGACGTATGTTGGAGGCCGTACGAAGAGCACAGGAAGATCCAGGGTTTTGAGGAGGTTTTCTGGTATTCAGGCTGGATTACGTGCAGTGTTGTTAGGGTGTACCGTCACTTGCCTGAGAGGGTGTTGCGGCAGTACAAATACGTCCAGACCATCCTTAGGCATCCGACGAATGTTGTAGACCTACGACCGCCTCAGATTGTGCAGGCATTCATTGAATTTCGCACTCACACGCTTAATGAGCCCGATTGGGGTGAGTCAGCAGGAAAGGAGACATGGCGGATGAGGGATGGCTATGTGTTATGGTACACTACGGTGTCTCACCCTCAGATTTTGCCACCTTTTCCAGGAGATCTTCCGAGGCCAGCAAATGAAGAGCAGATCATTGCACACCAGTGGGAGCAATAGGAGGCGAGAAGCTCGTCTGATACCTATGACATGGTTAGTGCCGTTGTTGGTCAAGAGGAGGTCATGGGCCCTCATCAATGGTTTCAGGCCATGAGCCATGTTAGGGAGCAGATCGCGCCGATATTGACCAAGAGGCAAGGCCAGAGGCCGAGGAGGAGGCAACAACAGCATCAACAGGACCAGGACCAGGAGTAGGATTACTTGTAGTCGTTGTTTAGGACTTGTTTTTTACTTTTCGTATTTTGATGACATTATGTTTGTATGTTTGTATTTTGATGACATTGGTTTGTTGGTTTAATTAAGTTGTGAATTTGAGCCAATTTTGTTTTGCCATTTGAACACATTATGCGCCAATTAAGTTGTGATTTGCACACATTTGTGATGACATTATGTTTGTGTTTTTAACACATTACAGGATCAGAAGCTGAAGCTTCTGCCTCTGCATTGGTATCAGGACGCATTGACAGTTAACTGCCGAGGAAAAGGGATCCGGCGACAGTTAACTGCCGAAGAAACTTCGGCATTTAACTGCCGAGGAAATTGAAACCGGCGGCAGTTAACTACTGAAGGGCATTATGGTCTTTTACATGTGTTTTTCAGCCAACTAACATGTGTATAGAGCAATTTTCATAGTTATTGGTATTAAAATCATTGTGGCAGAATTGGACAGTACATGGCCTTTATTGTGTAAGTTATAAATACACCGCCCAAATTCCTTGAGGATTCTGTCAAAGAGCTACTGTCTTGGTCGGCAAAAGGCTTGATTTCCATTTACATTTCTCATTCTTGAAGCCTGTCAGAGGTCAGAAACCCTTTAATCTTGTTCTAATTAATAGTTTATGTATTTCTTTCTCTTTTCTCTAATTCAATGCGCATTCAAGATAGTATAAATGAAAGATTGTGGGGGTATCTCATCATTAGTTTGTTATTTTGTGGGACAAAGAATATCATCCACCTAGTTTTAAGCTTGATTACTTGGTAAGTTGAATTTCATGGTTTATACATGGAGGTGAAATGAAAGAATATGAGCACATGACATGATATATCCATAGAGTTTTATTCCTCGGGTGTTTTCAGATTTGTTGCAGGTTCTTCGGAGGTCAAAAACCTCTTGGTTAACTTGTGGTGATAAAATCTACCAAAAAATAAACTTGTGGGGATAAAAGCTGAGGAGGCTGATCAATAGCTTGCTTTAGAATCCTAATTTTTGAAGAACTAGTGGGTCTATGTATGTGAATTGCTTACTGCGAAAATGAAAACAATGTAAAAATTAGGAACATAATCTAGCTATATATTTTTTATGAAAACTTGTAATACTTTTTTGCATGTAATTCAAATTGTGTTGCATCGTTTACTTCAATTTTGTAGTCAAATTTCAGATGTTTGTATGTGAACAAATTCAAAGTTGCAAATCTGAATGAAATTTCATCTTCAAATTTTGGCTAATTCAAATTAGAGTTTTACATCAAATATGAATGAAGTCTAACCAAATTCAAATTTTGTAGATTCAATTTGTTAGTCTAAGACAACTTTGTGACACTTTTTACAACATCTTAGAAATTATAAATATGTGACATTTTCTTGATGTTATAGATGATATAAAAAGTGTTGCAAAAATTTAAATCAGTTACAATTTTTTAATGTTACAAATAATACTATAAAATGTTTCTGAAACTCTTTAGTAACATAAGCTTTACATAACATTTGTTCAAATGTTACTAAATTTAATTAGTAACATTTTTTATGATTTAGTTTCATTTTTCAAATGATACTAGATCTCAATTATGATTTAGCTAGCTAAGAAAGATTTAAAAATGTCTTTAGTATTTTCCAAGCAGTACAAGAGTATAATGATGATCGAACAAATCAATTGAATTCATAGACTAGTAATCAACAATTAAATAACACAATTCATATATCATCATTGATTTATTATGAAGGTTGTTGTAAGCTAGCCGAGGCATAATAAGAACCGTCCAATTTCACATGTCAAATTTTGTGTGTCGACATTTTGTTGCCAAGGAATTAATTCACTTTTAATCTGCAGCATTACATAAGCAAACATTTTCTTCAAGATACAACGCCATTCTAAATCGTATCGCATTACTTTAAGTGTGGCACTCATAAATATAAGTTTTATCAGATATCCAATCATTCAGTAAGTGATAGTTGGCTATATATAGTCTAGACATAAATTATGTATTATTACTGATTGAAATGTTTTGTCCAGATACATGTGTGAACATTTCAACGAAACAATACCATTTTCTTAGTGAACAAGAAAAGCAAAAACAAAGTAGGAAAACAACATTAAACCCTAGCTTAAATGCTTCACACTGAACCCATGATAACAACTCATCTCATGATTTAAGTTTGAGAACAGTCGTGAAATGTGGGTGTTGATCAATGCAATCCACCACTGGACGTATAAGATCAACTACTGGCAGCATATGGTCCACCATTGGAGTTATAGGATCATCCATATATGAGATAATGCAAGAAAATTCAGAAACTAACCTTCAATGATTTTTTTTTTCTTTCTATTTTTCATGTATTTATACAAAACTTATTTAATAAAAAGAATATTGAATGCTTATATATCCCTGACTAAATCAAATACTCCCTCTATCACTATTGATAGGAATTTTAAATAATTTACGATATTTAAGAAAGCTAGTTAATTTAGTTTTCCTTACTAATAGTTAATCAAATAGTCTCTATTTCAGCAACTTTTCACAGCTTCCCCTTTAGCGCCAAGTTCCAAAAGCAGTGGCTCTACAGAGGGAACAAATATATCATTGCAGAATGTAACAATGTCGACATGCTCATGTCCTATTATTTTACAAGATTCTGGGTCCTGGCATGCCAATGACCAATCGACAAATACGCTATCAAAAACACGTGGGTTGCACCGTGGTTGCTTCTTATAGCTTCCTATAATCTCCTTAAAACTCAGGCTCGGTTTTGAAATCTGCAAGAAAAAATAGAATGAGAAAACGGGTATTGAAGCACATTAATTTATACTCCCAAGTTTCTCATTTTGAACAAAAACCTTTGCGACTACATAGAAGCAACACACAATGATGTGGTCAATATGACGGTTGAAGAAGAGAGATGTCTGATGATGTAGGATTCTCTGGAACAGACCGTATACATTCTCCCTTATCTGCCATTCATGGCTGATCATAAGTAGTTTAAATGAATGTCTCCCAAAACACTATGAGTATTTTAAGATTGAAAGACTCAATGCAAGTATATATTGTCCAAGTTATGGTATAAAAAGATATCGATCCCACGGAGACTGGGGATATAGCTTTCTAGTAGAAAATTTGTTTGCAAGAAAATAAAATAAATAATTTGCACGACAGTAAATATAAAAGTTAAAGGTTGGGAAAACAATTAAAAAGATTTAGAAATTCTCAACGTTAAAAGTGTGGTTTAAACTAAATTCAGTTATGACAAAGTTTTACTACGATTTACAAAGTTATAGTTTTCTACGACTTCTTGGCAACCTGGTGGGCACTGGGAGTGTTGTGCACTCAGCATTCGTGTTAAGCCTGTAAAGACATACCTTTCAGTGAACAGTCACGCAAAACTCAGCACGCAACGTTGCTAGGTTAGGACCTCAACATTTCCCACCGAAGTGTTATTCTACTGAGCCTTTGACAGGAGTCCTAGTTAGATCTCGACGCATTTCCTTCCTCTGAAATCTAGTATTCATTCTAAGCAGTCTCTCTTGATCCTTTCACCTCACCATGCTTAGGGACAAATTCATATCAAACAAACATGTTCCATTCTCATACCTTGTCGGGATCAAGGAACTATAGCATTAGAAATAAAAGTGATCAGTTATCACTTCTAAAGATTTTGAATTAAATCAGTTTGTTAGAAAGAAGCACATCAATGTAGCTTTATAAATCGCAAGTAAATAATATCATAACCACATCATATATAAACCACAAGAAGGGGTTTATCTTATGGTGAGTTGAACCTCAGAGAAGAAGATGAAGGAAAACATAAAATGAAGACATGAAAAGTTAAACTGATAGATAAATAGAGGCAATACAAGATTACAATCTTTGAAGGAAAGCGGTGAGCTAAAAACATCACCAAGTAATATAACTCTAAAACTCTAAAAACTAGCACTCATGCTCCTATATGGTGAAGACGAGATGAAGTGAGAATTCTAAAACTGCTAACCCTAGCTGGAACTTGGTCTCTTCAATTTACTAACAAATTTTTGGACCCTTAACACCAACACATAGTTGTCCTTTTATAGTACAAGGTGAATCACTACAAGTTATACTCTTTGATCATTTTTCACATGAGATGTCATTATCATATCCTACCAACTCCTGACATATTCTCTATCATTCATAGGATTTCAATCATTGGCGTTTGCTCATAATTCTTCCTCATTAAACAATGTCCATATGTTTTAAGGTTGGAATGCTTTAGTGACTCGTATTAGCACTGATTATTTTGTCTTAGTGTTGACTATTAACTCGTTCTTTTAGCTTATGTGTTAGTTTCTTGTGCTGTTATGTGGTGAGGTTTAGTGGTATCAAGTTTTCCTTTAAGTTTTCTGCCATTTACAGTTCTTCTTTTAGCATGTAGTTGTTGTCTTTTTATTAGCCCTTGCCCTTTGGTGTAACACCCTAAACCCCACAAAATAATTTTTCAATTGAAATTCAATAAATAATAATAAAGCACCCAAGGGTGTTACACATCTTACTAAAACCAAAGTGCTTAGTTCAAAATAAAAGAAACGTCTCAGCGGAATAGTTATCTAAACACCTCAAAAATACATCACAATTTTAACATTAAAAAGGGATTCAAAGGAATCCTAACAAGGTCTGAAAATAAAGACAAAAATCTCCAAATTCTAAGTGTCACAAATCAGAGCATCGACTCTTAAGACTTCCAAAGCAATAAACAAAGCGAGTAAGCTACAAAGTCATCCTCATAAACTCGCAGCTACTAGGCTTCCTTTTCCTGCCAATCTACACCACAAGGGTGTAGACGTTCAACCCACAATAAGTAGGGTGAGAAAGTATTCAACATAAATGAAATGTAAATGCACGTATAGCTTCAAGGTAAACAACACATCACTTATTTTTAAACACATATTCATCACAACCAGACAATATTCACATTATATATATATTCATGTCATCAAATTTAATAAATCTCAATCAACATCTTATAAGTATACACAAACATCAATGACAATTAAAGACATCAAGTTGACATGTAGCGAAGTGTACATCATTCACACATTACTACAATAAAATCATTTCATTGAATATCACATCTTCAAATATTCACATCTTCACATATGATGTGCGGATTAGGCAAGTGTACCAAATCGTTTATCAAGTAATAAAGTGATAAGTAGAGTATCGTATCCACATGGATTGTCGTTTTGTCCAAACAATTCACGTTACTTATTTTTGTAAGTTTGACGATATAAAAGTTAAGGGTTAGAAAGCTTGCAATTTTTATATGTTAGCAACAGAGCAAGTTTACCTAATTTTGGTTGCAAAAAAGTAAGCTGAGGTTAGGATTCTTCAAATCCCCTATGATTATTTTGTTGGATATTAAACAACGTTAATGTCGTGTATCTATCTTAGGTAGACTAAACAAGTGACGAGGCCGTTGGGATGTGACTAACCTAGAAGGTTGGAAGCTGCACCTGCTGATCACGTGGTGATCCTTACGTGTGGGGTCTATAAATCTCGGTTAACTAGGTTTATCCCTCCTAAGTCTGGTTGCACCTGCTGATCGAACTATGACCCTTACGTGCAGGGTCTTACCATCTCTAAGGTAATTGGAAGCATAAACTTAAATTGGCTTTCCAATTTTTCCCAAGGCAATGAAGGTCAAAGTTCCATTAGGTCTTACCATTTGTGAATCTTAGGACACTCATAACACACCCTCTCTTAATTACTTAGTAGTTCTACAAACGGGCAACCCTAATCTATGTCTACCTTACTAAGGGTTTAAGAGAATGGTTCTATCTAGGTTTATTCTCCGGAGTCGCTTGTTTCCTTAATTACTAACCAGTTACATCCTAGGTTTAACAGAGTTACTAATCAGTCTTAGTAATGTCACCTCTTAATTACTTACTACTAGGGTCAACTCGCTTTCGATAATAGCAACAAGATATAAGCATCAAGATAGTATTAACAATATTAAGCTCTGCCATAACCTAAGTACCTAATATAGGGTTACGCTCCTTTGAAATAAATAATTCCGAAATAAAACTAAATAGCAAACAAAAAATAAATAATATAAAACGACATTAAATTAAATAAATATCCAACAAAAATAAACAAAGGTTCATCTTAGAACTCTAACCTAAAAATATTTAGTTACACATGGTAACTAAAAATAAACTACTAAAGATAAACACTTACCCTAGAAAATCAAGGAGAAGATAGAAAATCTCCTAAAGCTCCAAAATTGCCTTCCTCTTGAACTGCCACACTTCTGAACGAGAAATTCTGAATGAGGAAGGCTGGTATTTATAGTGGAGATTTCTAAATAGGTTTGGACTAAAAATGCGGGATAAACCCACAAAAACAAATAAAATTATGTCTGCACCCCGAGCATTTGAGATGCTCGGGGCGCATGGAGCATGATCTAGGCGCATCTAATGCATTTATGAAGATGCCCTAGGCGCATGCAAGATGCTATAGGCGCATGGTATATTTTTGCCATGCCCTAGGCGCATCTCATGTGCTCTAGGTGAATGGCTTCACCTGTTGGGCTAGTTTCTCCGATTTTTGTTGTTTTTAGGTCTTCGACTTCAAATAACTTGCCTCAGAACTTTTGAACAGAATTCCTCCCATTGTAAAAGTCTCCTGAGGCCTCTTGAATCTTAATTCTTGGTCTTCCCTAAGTCTTTACAAATCTTAGAACAAAAAATAAATAATATAAAACGAAATTAAATTAAATAAATATCCAACAAAAATAAACAAAGGTTCATCTTAGAACTCTAACCTAAAAAGATTTAGTTACACATGGTAACTAAAAATAAATTACTAAAGATAAACACATACCCTAGAAAATCAAGAAGATAGAAAATCTCCTAAAGCTCCAAAATTTCCTTCCTCTTGAACTGCCACACTTCTGAACGAGAAATTCTGAATGAGGAAGGCTGGTATTTATAGTGGAAATTTCTAACTAGGTTTGGACTAAAACTGCGGGCTAAACCCACAAAAACGAATAAAATTATGTTTGCGCCCTGAGCATCTCCGTAGGCGCATCTAATGCATTTTTGAAGATGCCTTAGGCGCATGCAAGATGCTCTAGGCGCATGGTATATTTTTGTCATGCCGTAGGCGCATCTCATGTGCTCTAGGTGCATGGCTTCCCCTGTTGGGCCAGTTTCTCCGATTTTCGTTGTTTTTAGGTCTTCATCTTCAAATAACTTGCCTCGGAACTTAGGAACAGAATTCCTCCCATTGTAAAAGTCTCCTGAGGCCTCTTGAATCTTAATTCTTGGTCTTCCCTAAGTCTTCACAAATCTTCGGATATTCTTGATTTGCCGATTTGCAAGATTTCTTCGTGAATTACTTCAAAACCCCCCTAAAATTGCTATGTTTCAGGAAAACTAAAATTACAGACTCAAATATAGAAAACATAATAAAATTCCTGAAATCATAGGCAATTGTTATAATACTCCTTCTTTTTGCTACTAAAACCTACTGAAAATGACTGGAAAACATGATAAGAATAACGTAAGATGACCTGTCATCACAACCTCAAATTTAAATTGTTGTTTGCCCTTAAGTAACGAAAGAAAAACATATTTTATTCTTTTTATTCTTTTCCAGGAAAAACATAACTTTTCGGGAGTTGTGCTTAGGACATCATTCATCGCATTTATAGCAGAGCAGCAACTAACTTACCACAGTACATTCAAGCATGTACGACTTGGTGAAAGAACCTATATTCTCAACCATACTCTTTTCTAATGATACACATATGTATCTCCTAAAGCCAGTAGGGATGGTCACGACATTTGCCCACTCCAATCGTCACATGAATGTACCTTGATATAAATTTGAAACAGTTTTAAACAGACAGTCAAAATCAGACTATTTACACACTTAGAGGACTTTGAGGGTTATAACTTGGCTTAGGTTAAGTGTGGATATGTTTGGGAAAGTAGTCTAACAAAAGAACTTGGAGTTAGTTCACTAACCTAGGGATTCCTACTAAACATTAATGTTCTGTCATCCTTTCTTCCTTGATTCAAACGAAATGGGTAAAACAATAGAACTATTTGCCTTTTATTTTTGAAAGAAAGATACTTTTTTTTTAAGAGACCATTTTTTTTTGCTCGCAAGTTTCTTTTTCTATATTTTTTTTGTGTAGATCCATGATCACCTACATTTTTTTCTCTCTGACAAATGTGTTCTACTGTTACCCCACCGCAAACTTAAAATGTTGCGAATTCCAAAGAGCAACCTCAAACTTGGTTTCAAAGCATGTGCAGTCATAATAATACCTATTTAACTTCAAGTAAAATCAAACAGGGTGCATTTAAGGTGTAGGACTGTGACATGATTCATCACTAATAAAGAAGTTTTCCTCTGGAGGCTCAAAGTGGTTTCACAAATGATAATAAAAATATATAAAGGGTGGCTTGAAAGGCTCGGTACCAAAGAAAAATTGCCTCGTGTGTAATATAACCTAATATTATAATTGTTTTAAACCATAACCCAATAATATAATTGTTTTAAAAAACTTCAAATCCACAAATTCAAGTCCCTTAAAACATCTTCATAAAATAATATAACAAATAGGCAAGCACTGTTGAACTTGTCCTACGATAACCGACTTTGTTTTTGTTCTTGCAAAACCTCGCATATCCATACAGAAGGTAGAAAAAAACGTGCTGAACTTCACCAACACTCCATGATCATTCATAAGCAAAGACAGACTATACAGAGTAAAAAACCTTGTAAGTAGAAAGCCTAACTACAATGTACAAAGGGTTGTCGGAAGAGGTAGAGAAAAACATGTAATATTAGGAAGGAAAAAAAAAACACTAGGTAACTAAGGATTAGGACATTTCCAACGCTTTATCAGCTGAACTTCACTAGGAACTCAGCCACTAACAATAACTTCTGGTTGATCAAATAAGTCCATATAAAAGCAAGCAAGCAACAAATCGTAAAAGAAAGCATATTGAACACAAAGGTAACAGGAAAGTTTTATCATTGATCTACTTGAGTAATGTATTATACTCAATAGTACTAATCAAACAGAACATAAAACTACATATACCTACTAATACAAACACACATGAAGTCATTCAGTTTTTCTTAGAGTATACATTGCTAGTAGCAAATACTCCAAACAAAAGGCTACTTAATTTTCAGCTATTTTGGCATTTTCCTCCTCCTTTGGTAATACTGTCTGCTCTTCCTTGACAATTTCTTCTATCTTAGTTTCTTGTGACTGAGCTTGCTTTGCATCTGCTGAGACATCCTCAAGCTGCAATACATTTTGATGTCAGTGCACTAACTAAATTAAGTATTCGAAGGAAGTGATTTTCAAAAGTAACCCAATTTTTGATACTTACCCTAATGTTTCTTAAGCTAGCATTAACATCTTCTTGTTGCTGCTGAAGAGTGGTCCTCAGATCTTGAAATTCCTAATTTCGTTTTCAAAAACAAACCACACACATGAATTTAATTTGAAAGAGGGCACTTGAGAAAAATAATAATTAAAAGCATACTCACTGCTCTAAGTTGCTCCACTTCGACATTAAGTGTTTGCTTAAGGTCTGACAGCTCCTGCAAGAACAGAATCAAACACATCAATAGTTGCAAAACTACAAATTTATCACCGGCATAAACATAACAGCAACAACAACAACCAAGTCTTATCCCACTAAGTAGGATCAGCTTCGTGGAGCAAATGACACCATAACGTTCTATCATGTCTATAACCAACTCATTAACCACTAGATCTTTCTTAATAGTTTCTCATATAACATATCAATGGCATAGACATAAAATAAAGATAAAGGTAAAGTATTTGTAAAAAAGAACAAGATAAAGCTAAAGTAGCATTAGTACCAGTTGTAAAAGAAGAGTTCAGCTACAATTATAACCAAAAAACAAACAAGACACAAGAATAGGATCAAATCATTATTAATCCTTATGAGCTATGACTATGAGTCTATGACCATTGAGCACATTATGAATGATATAACCCCTATCAAAACCAAGCAGAAAAAAAAAATTGAAGCCATGGACCATGGATAAATCTTTCATTAACAAAGGTAATCAATGCAAACATATGACATGTGTCCGTGCATAATAAAGATATTTCTACAGGTTTCCTTTTAGCTGTTTAACTCTGTTAAAAGTTAAAAATGGGTTTCTTTCCAACTAGCTATACTTAATTAAGGGTAGAAAATACTTTGGGTCCGTAATCAGTATACAGCTAACTCAAGAAAAGGTTTTCAATTTAATTCTTGTGTGTATTTCAGTTTTCAATTGCAACCCAGACATATGTGGTCAACATAACACCACAAAATTGCCATTGAGTTACTATGAAATACAAAGACCAAATTGAAAATGGTTGTCATGTTTAGGGGGATAAAAAATTAAATAAATATTTATAATCCCTATGTGCGAGACTGTTTTACAACTCCGTCCCTACATTTAACTCTGCTAAACCTCTATCAGATAGTGCGATAAGGGATGAATTGAAAAGCAATTGTACATATAAAAGAAGGCGCAGTTGTACATATAAAAGAAGGCACAATTGGAAGAACTCAAAGAAGTAACTTATAACATATCCATAAGGTGTTTTCGGCTTATTTTTATAAGCTCCTTGGGATAGCTTAGAAACAATTTATTCAAGTTTATGTGAAGTTTACCCCAGTGACCTCTTTGATTGTAAAAACAATTTATACATAAATGTTCAATGAATATAATCGAACTGTTTAACCAAATGCTCCCTTGAAAGAAAAAAACTTCGCATTAGGGACCAAATACCAAATGTACGTATAGGGAATAATAATATATCCCATCCCTTGAAGAAACTTTATACCAAACGTGGGTAACAACAAACTAAAGAGGGACGATATAATGTAAATAAAACTATAACTTTCCTTGGTTCTAGAATCCAGACAACCAAAAAGAGATTTCCAGAAGACTAGCAAAGAACACAACTTGTATGAATACATCCTAAATCTGTATTTTGTGCTAATATAAAATTGAATTGGATAGGATAACTACCCTATCAGACCGTGAAATTTTGGCTACAAACATTTTCGTGTATTTGTTACCCAACTTGTAGATTTGAGTTATGGTTGAGTATGACAAGCCAAACACCATTCTTACTTTGCTCTCATCCAGCAAACTACTACACCATCACTTTGGATTTCAGTTAAGGAAAGCAGTTGTTGACTAAGCATCCACCCAATTCTAGGAGCTGTTAACATTTTTTAAAAAGAATTGATTCAATTCAACACACTTGATTTTATTCTTCCTGTTTGGAAAAACTGTCATATTCAAGAGATCTCTGTAGTTTTAATCAAATGCAGTCAGATTCAATATGAACATAACAACAATGACAGTGAAGGCTTTCATATTGCAGCCTATAAACTTTCCTTTTTGATACAATGATTTGGCATAAGAACTACCTTATCGAATTAAATCTCCAAGCAAAAAAGCATGGAAGATTGGATGTGGATAAGTAAATGAACCAAATTATACAAATTGAGATGCCAACTCCCAAGTCAGCATAGCGTTACAGATGGACAAATACACAAAGCAGAGCCAGCATAAATAAGTGCATGTGACACATCACTACACAAGTCCACACAAAAAGTAGAAAAAGGTACTCTCCTAATATTTGGTCATAAAATGAGAACACTGATCATACTGAGTGGCTGTTTGATTTGGCAGTGGGAGAAGGAAACTTGTGTCCCAATTATCATTTGCTGTGATTTTAACAAAGCTCCAAATAGTAACTTTTGGTCATACGTGTGGTGAAGTTGTATTCCACCGCAGAAACAAACATGGTATAAAATCAGTTTGTATATCATAGGCTATGTTATGTGCACCCTAAGGCTTTGTTTAAGAGGGTTTCTGATAAGCTCTCCTCCTCTTGGGAGTTATTATTAAAAAAGAGAGAGAGACAAGGTTTAGGGATTAATTAAAACCCTACAAAGCCCTTCATTGTTGTTTTATAGGGTAAACAAATACGGTATGTTTGGATTTATGGTATAAGGTGGAATGAAATGGAATAAGATAATATCCATTATCAAACATAAGTTAAATTTTCCCAGACTGGAGGGTTTTGACCTTCCCTTTCCCCAAATGCATTCCCATCCACCCTCCTAACTCAAATGCAACTAAAAGAAGTGTTGAATCATAACATTTCATCTTTAGTGATGGGAAGCATAATCATAGTCTTGTTGTTGACACAAAACAGAAGCAAAGTAAAGTATTGAGCAGATTGTGATTAATAACAGCGACTTACATCGCGATAAACCTTGACTTGTGTGTCCAACTTTGACCTCCAACCTTGCAAATCCTAGTAATCATTAGCAGATCCAAAAATTCAGCTAAGAATGGAAACAGAAACACACCCATGAACTAATTAATTAATCAAATGAAAAGTGTTACCTGTTTCAAATTCTGAATTCGACCGAGAAGCTCTGATCTTGATTCATTAAGTTCCTGAGACAAAAAATAAATAAACATGATGTTGATGTTTTTGTGATTAATTAATTAATAGTAAAATGAGGTAAAGTACCGCAATTTTTGAGGAAATTGGAGTAATATTCTCCTTCTGAAATGGAAAAAAGAAGGTAAGCGGTGATTATTAATATTGAAAATGGAAAAGGTAAGAAGAAGAGGACTGACAGTGGAGGAGAGAGGGAGAGCAGGAGCTGTGGAATCAGGTGAAGAAGAAGACATTGGGGATCTGAGAATTAGGGTTTGGTCGGTGATGGATGAAATGAAATGACCAATGGAAGAGGAAAACACCAACCAACGTTAAAATAAACAGAAACACGCGAAAGATAGAGACAAGATAAGAGCTTAAATTTGAAAAATCGCGATAACGATACATACGATTCATTAGGCGGGATATCTCTCTCAATCTAAGGGTTTATTTGGCAAAGTCAAAAAAAAAAAAAAAACTTAATTTATAGTTTATAACTTATAAGTTCGTATGACTAAAAATATTATGTTTAAACCTTATTCTACTACGAGTTTATGGTTTATTCAATGAGTTTATAGCTTATTTTTC
>Ga0228710_1003343_pt1 | contig 25554 bp, 14 predicted proteins | sample MedpolnodulmetaG_FD_177995 | JGI IMG/M metagenome (GOLD analysis project Ga0228710, IMG submission 177995) | Root nodule microbial communities from Medicago polymorpha collected in Santa Monica, California, United States - pink nodules | ecosystem: Host-associated > Plants > Roots > Nodule...
TTGTATTGTGTCTATGTAGCGATTGGACAGAAACGCTCAACTGTGGCACAATTAGTTCAAATTCTTTCAGAAGCGAATGCTTTAGAATATTCCATTCTTGTAGCAGCCACCGCTTCGGATCCTGCATCAAACTCGTCTTCCCTAGCTAATATTTTGATGCAAAAATTGCTTAATAATTATTCAATCATTAGACTATAAATATAAAGTAATTGACTATGTAACTCTAAAAATAAATTATAAAACTTGAGGGGATCATTACACTTGCCTATCCTCCCTCTTCCCCCTAGTTATTGATTACACTATTTGTTAACTTTTACATAAATAAAAACTATCCCAAGGATAAAAACATAAAAGCTAGTGCAACAGTATCTAAAATACATACCAAATCATATACATAGACACATGCGTTGTGTGATCCAGTATAGATGTACTTCTGGCCAGTGCTGTAAATTTGAAGAAAACAACATCAGGCTAAGCACTACAAATAATTAAATCTTCAATAATTTTAATATGCTCAAGTGGGCTGCATGCTTGTCCAAATATGAACATGCCAGAAAATCAAGGGGGAACATGACAAATAAATGAAGAATAATGAAAAGGTAAGGCCAGTTGAGTGGTCACCTAAAAGCTGGAGAGAAAAAGCAGCGGACAAGAGTGCGTAAGACTGAATGGCCTCTATATGTAGCCACTGACTGATCACAAGGATGATTCAAGTCTTTTGCTTGTGGCGGGTAATCCATCCACCTGTAATCCCATTCAAAACTCCGATATCCACGAACACGGTTACTGAAATTTAGAGAAAATTCTGTTAAGAGTAAAGCCTTTGCATTGCCAACAATTTCATCTAGAATTAGCTTAGTCTCAGAAAGGAACTGACAACATTAGCTAGGCTAAAAGTTCAATTTCCAGACAGACAAGGTGACGCAAATTGACACAGAATCATCGTTGAATGGTTAGTTTGACATGACTCATACATGAAATGTAAAAATAATTATATAAACTCTGTATTTTTCATTTTGGCTATGAAATGTGGTGATAAATTGAAAATGCTTCATAGATAATTCATAAGTATACTGAGCCTCACAATCTTACAACATAATTTACCATATAGAAACGTGTGCTCGAATGAACCTGTATCTTTATTATGCATTAGCAAGCATAACCATACCCATCAGTCACAGACTTATGGTTCAACCTAATATAAGTCGTCTAATTTATTCCAGATACAAGTTAACTAGAATTGAATCGTGAACAAGACTCTAAATTTCCATGAACATAGCGTATTTTACTTGGCACTTTACAGCCTTTTTTCTTGTTAAATTCCACATGAATTTTATCTTTCCCGTTAGCAGAAGTTCTCAAGCACTATTATTTATGAACATTTTGTCAAAACATGTCATATTCATATAATTCAACAGATATGAATACCAGAAGGCTAAAAGAGCATACCTGGTAACATTGGATGACATTTTACGTATATCCCAAAGTTTGATGGTCTGATCTTTACCGTTTGAAATGAAATAGCGTCCATCTCCACGGGTATCAATACACGTAATGCCCTCAAGGTGTCCCATCAAAACCCCTGCTGGCTTGTCTTTAGCATTTAAGCAACGCCGATCCCAGACCTAAACAATTTTGTACATTAGAAAATGTCCCTAACGTAAAGCTAAGAGCTTTGAAATTTATCTCAACTAATAACTACTCTCAACTCTCAAGTTCAATACTTAATTTAACCTTGACAATATAAGTATGAGATTGAGTTCCTGTGTAAAAGGTGTTCATTACTTCTTTATGAAATCAAAAGTTGGGATACTCAGAAAAAGGGAAAAGGCAAATGATAATAACATAACAGAAGAAGCCATCTTATTGTAGAACATACCTTGCAAAAACTATCATCACTTCCAGAGTAAATAAGATGACCAGTTTCATCAGCAAAACATACAGTGTTTACATCAGCCTGCAACGTAAAATGAAACCAAAAGTTAGAACATCCATGGTATATGTAAATACTTTTGATCCATATAGAGCCATCACAATATGAAAATGATTTCTCCATAAAAATGATAAATAAATTATCAAGCAGAAACTTTGAAATAAAATTTCATAACACTAATATAAAAACGCTGTCAATAGATTAAGTGGTCACATTCCTATTATGCAGCTAAGCAAATTCTATCACATGAATTATAAAAACCACCCCCTTCACACTAAGCATAATCAATTCTATACACCTTGATACTAAATTTTGAATTGTCCAATTTAATTCAAACTGCACCATAAATTATAGATTCAGATTTCAGACAATGGTCAAAATCATATGAAGCTAAATAGATGTAATATTTATGGCTAGTAACATTACCGTGTGCGCTAAAATTCGAAGTGAAACCTTATTTGTTTCAAGATCGTATACATATATAGAATCGCCACTAGTTCCTGCAACTAATTCCTTCCCATCTGTTGAAAATTTCACAGAGAAAATTCCAAAAGAGTATCCTCCATCGTCATTTGATGAAAAATCCAACCCATCATGGATCTCCTGCATATTATAAGAACTGAAAGCACATTATGAATATGAAAAGAACACCATCAAACGGAACCTTGTACATACACCAGTTACAGACATCTTAGAAAATCCAATTTCTATCTATTCCTCTATTCATAGCATTCAAAACATTATCGAATTACAAGTTAAAAACCAAAGAGCGTAATTCAATGTGGATACCGTCACATTTGCTAGTGACTCTGTCTCAGAAGATCCAACATTTACAATGTGTACAATAGGTGACATGCTGGCATAAACCTGAAATTGAAGAATGCAAATGCCATAAGAAAAACTATGAAAGTTACAGAAGAAAAACAATTGATTAAAAGGATGTAGACATTTTTGTTTCCTGTTACTTACTAGATGACTTTGATCAGGGGAAAGAGAAGTATCAGTGATTGTCCATCTCAAACTCTTGGTTAGAATGTTTTTTTGAACTTTCCAACCTTTGTCCACATTGTATATTTTTATGTGGTTTCCCTGAAGAAAAAAAATTAATTTAGAATTAAAACTATAGATGCATATATAGGGTTAAAAGTGAGAATACTTACCTGGAACCCAGCAACAAAAAGAGAACCATCAGCTGAAAACTGAGACACGTATGCTCGACTAGGCATTTGGTCGATAGGCCAAGGACCATTTACAGGTAAATATCTGCTCAAAAGATGACAGCGATCAGCGGAAGAAAACCTTCCCCGTCCTGAACAATTAGATTCACGGCCTGCCAGCATCTTCACCGGGGAAACAGGCAACTCTTTCCTTCCAGATCCATCATGTACTAGCAGTTGATGAGGTGTTGATTTCAACTTGGTTATCTGAGCAATTTCATTGTCTAAATTTTCAAATGCCTTTTTAGATTTTCCAGTACTAGAATCTTCATGGATTGCATTTCCATCTTCACAATCACTAGAGTCCACGTCTAATCTACTCATAGCATAACCCATTTGGTCAACGTAAAGTGCACCGGATATAGCGTACATAACTATTCAAATCAACATAGAAAAAAGTTGCAATGCCAAAGCATCTGAACTACTTAAAAAATCTTCATAAAACCCCTGTGTTTGTCAATCCTGCAAAATAAAATGTATGACGAAACAATAGGTAAGTTTTTCGATCTAACTTTCCATATAGATAAGAAAAAATTGCTAAAACAGCAACCTGGTTAAAACGTAAAAAGGTACGAAAAAGCAAACAAACATGATATTTGATCCCGGATTACGGTCAATTGTGTCTAAGTCTTTAACTGCAGAGCAATCGTAATAGAGAATACTCTATTCATGCAAATATTTAAAAATACTCTCTAACCTTTGTCTTCTCCTACTTATGCATATACTATCTAACTAATCCAAATAACAAACTAACCAACTTCTCTAACAACTCATAACTATAACCCAAATAACAAACTAACTAACTTCTCTAACAACTCATAGCTATTTCAACCACTCTAATTTTTATCTACTACGCCTGCAGTTGAAGCCCAACAAACTCAAGCGACCTACCCACTTATCAGTAAACTATGAATCATACCCTACAAAAATCATAACAATTTGTAACCACTAGCCAAAGATAAATCAGGTTACGCAACTTAATGCATAAGATTGATTCAAGTTAAGTTCTTTCCTATACCATCTGCATATTAGTGTATCAATATGGAGAAGCTTTGTAGAACAAGTGTGGTTCTCTCGCCTTATAATGGGGATGGTTTTCTTCGTTGACACATCAAATTTACAGAAAAATACAAAAACAGGTTCATGGGGACAAGGAATTTGACAAACAAACATCATATTCTGAAATGAAGAACATTTCCCAAGCCACTTCTTTTCAAAGGTTGTTTACACTTTATAAAACATGATAACAAAACAACCCCACCTCTATGACCCCCAAAACCCTTTTCACTACATCATCAACAGTAACAAAATATTCACAGGAAAACAAACAAAATTCAGAAATGAATAATACATCAAATAATGCACAAATACATATTAAGAGGTGCAATTATCATAATAATCACATAGAATAAAGTGAAAGTCAACTGAAAGATGATACAAAAGGGTAATTAAACGTGAATTTGATTCTGTAAATTTTGGATAGGACTGAAAATGAAAAGACATAAACACAAACGTAAGTAGTAAAGTCAATACTAAAGAGTGATACAGACCATATACCTCTTAGGATGGAATTTTTGGGTGATTCTTCTGAGATAAACTATGAGTGCAAGTGTTGTTACAAAAAGGGAAACATTTTCATGGAATCTTCTGCTTTGGGTAATTGGTACACGATGAATCATTCAAGATAAAGATATATTCTATTTTTTTTAAAGGATATATTGTATTATAACTATTATTATATTATTATTCTGATAAACAATTTGTATAAATCCCTCACAAAACAAAAATTGTATAAGTTTGAACCAAAATATATTGGATAAAAAAGGCAAAGATGTCTTTTTGTATATTTCGAGTCGTATGTAACCTAGATCATCAAAATTAAAAAACCAATTTATTAGCTCTATTGGTAAGGAATATTGCATTTTATAGGTTGGAGTTCGAATCTCAAACACTTTACTTCTCCACAATTAAATTAAACTGTGTGAGTTCTGGCCACTATGCTACTTGACAAAAAAGAAAACCAATTTTCAATGAATTTAAAATGAAAAACACATTTGTTTTGGGCTTTTTTATTTACCACATTGGATAAGCTATTTTTTGTTGGACCAATATTATCTTCAATTGGGTTTTCTTATGCACCCCTACATTTTATGTTTATGAGTATCTTTTACCCAAAAATTATAAACATAAAAAATAGATTTGGTAATTATTAAAATTAAAAAGAGAAACTTTAAAAATATTTAAACCAGAATTACAGAGACCAATTCAATTCTAACCAGAAATATGACTTTTTTTTAATCCTAGGATAACTTTACCATCGAAATATAGAGACCAATTCAATTCTAACCAGAAAATGTTTGTAGTGGGTTTTTTTCTACTAATGTTTGTGGTGGGTTTTAAGCAATCTGCTTCTTTTTTTTCTCTTCATAATATAATCTCTGCAAAATAATTGGTTGTGTTATTTATATTCAGTGGATCAGATACGAGGAGTACATGGAGAAACATGGGTCTAATACTGAACTCAGCAAATGCATTTTTTTTTGTTAGCATGATATTGATATTAAGTTTTCATCGTCGTTCACGGTTTAATAATGATAAATCTTTGTCAAGAACTAGTGGGATATACAAGGTGGGTTCTATCATTTCAATTTTCATACCCATAAACCATGAATCGAACATCTAACAAGATTCTAAGGAATTTAAATCCCTTACCATTTAGATTAATCCATTATTAGTTGCAAATGCATATTTTAACTCATCAAATATGAATCGGGTTTGACTCATTTCACTTCTCAAATTACTCTTTTCTTCAATTGTCATTGGCCCAATTTAAAAAGTGATTGAATCGTTATAAAAAGTCAAACGACAGTTAACTGCCACTGAATATGTTTTTGAACAATTTCAGAAATGAGATGAGCATTTTTTTTATGATTGGAGGTGTGTATAATTTTATGACAATCCCATAACCTCTAAGCATGAGGCTGGAGAATACTAAATATTGAAAATGCAGAGACATTAAGAAATCAATAGCAGGCTAGTTTACATGTAATATTTTTTATCAAATGATTTTGATCAATTAAGAATAAATTATCTCCACAAATAATAATCAAAACATAAATATAAGAATCAATTTATCTTAATGAGAATAATCAAGAGAGATTTCAAGGAAACTTATCTGTCTTATTTTTGATGTAGAATTAGATCACCGTTTTGGGACAACTTGAATCAAATTCATTGTAGAATCAACCGCAAAGACTATAAGACAAACAAACTATGAAAAGTCTGAGACGTGCTGTCCTTAAGAATTTTCCACGTACTTATACGCTAATCCCTCGGGATTTAACAGACCCTTCCTGATAAAAACCGAGGATACAAAACTGACAAGAAACATTTTTCATAAAGATGTAACCCAAGAAAACTTCAATCTATTGGAGGAGAGAAAATGATTTTTAAAAAAGTATGTGTGCTACTAAACTTGTCCTAAACTTGTCCTGTACCGGTTTCTTACACTTTTTTATATGCATTGAATTCATACACATGTTAGTTATGTGGCAATTAAATTGCTAATCAAAACCGTAAAACAGTAGTAGTGATGACCAGGTAACGTTAATTTTTGGATTGGAATAGAAACATGCACATATTGACCAAGTAAATAGCAACAACTAATAACGTGGTTTAAAAGGCGGTTACAAAATTTGGAATTAAAAACATGTCTATAAAACCAAGTCAAATATTTTAATTAATAATATGATAACAATATTCTATTAAAATATTTTTTTTTGATATTCCTCAATTAAAAATGTGGGATATAAAATATTTGAAACTTTTGAAATATACTCCAAATTTACAACAATCCCCCACATATTTCAAAAGTTTAAAAGAAAATAGAAAAATGACTTCCTGGGTTAGTATTGTAGATGTGATACATCAAACTGGTGTAGCAAGCTATATGAACCAGCCCTAGAATGATAATACTTAACACACAGTGAAGTTGGTGTAGCAAGCTATATGAACCAAAATCACTTGACGTATGTTAGCGGTATACCATTCGCATCACACCCCCACAATTCTTGTCGTTGGCGTTGTTGGTGCGCTAGGCACGCGCACGGCCTATTAGCGCACCTACAGCGCCAACGGCAAGAATTGTGGGGGTGTGATGCGAATGGTATACCGCTAACATACGCCAAGTGATTTTGGTTCATATAGCTTGCTACACCAACTTCACTGTGTGTTAAGTATTATCATTCTAGGGCTGGTTCATATAGCTTGCTATACCAGTTTGATGTATCACATTCAGGATGTTAACCCATAAAATTTGTTTTCTAATTAATTTTTGAACTTTTGAAATATGTGGGGGATTGTTGTATTTTTAGAATAAATATTATATTTCCAAAGTTAAATTGCCATGCTTCATTGCACGTGCTACTGCATTCCCTTTCTTAACTGATTCATTTGAGTAATTATGATGAGTCATTGCAATTTACTATTATTTATGCACATTTTACTTGCATATTGAGTCAAGGCAGTTACCATTCCTCACAAGTCACAACGTGAACAATTTGGTAGCTATTATTAAGCATTTATTCTTGCATGACTAAGCTATTACTTGCTGCAGTATAAAACTCCTTTTTTACGGGAACAAGAAAATGAGAAGCTTTTCATTTTTTCTAAACCTTTGATCAGTAGCACAACCAAAACAAAATATCCCTCACAAACACAACTTTGGGTTATCATCTTCCTGAAAATATTCTTCCTTGTCAGTTCTGTATCCTCGATTCTTATCAGGAAGGGTCTGTTAAATCCTGGGGGATTAGCGTATAATTACGCAGAAAATCCTTAAGAACAGTGTCATCAGCACGTCTCAGACTACTTCACTACTTGTTCATTTTATAGATGTTGATTCGATATATAGCATGTTTAAATTGGTCGTTAAAGATGCTGATAAAGTGTGGTCGGTAATATAATTCAACAATAATCTCAAAAAGATAAGTTTATCGATCTCTCTTTTTGTTTATATTTAATTGATTATTATCTATGTTTATAATTTATGCCTAATTTTAACAACAACTGTTACACTAAATACAAAAGTTAGAGAGAAATATTTCTACCGTCAATCAACTGTACACACAAAAGGAAAAGGAAAATTGTTGTTCACACATTTGAGAAGGCTGAGAAAACCGGCTGCAGTTACTGTTGAGGAAAACCTCGGTAGTTAACTGCCGAGAAAAATGCTTCATCAGATGAAACAACCATCTCCTCCCCCTACACACTATTTCATCATCAACTTTCTTTCCTCTTCCGTCCAATCCCCAAATCCAATATTTTTTTTCATCAAATCTTGCTCCAAAATCATTAAGCATCAAGCATAGGAGGTATCAACACACTTTTGACGTAAAAAAAACAGGTATTGAGCATTTTAATTGGTTGATTTTTTGCATTTGTTATAGGTTTTTACGTCAGTTACGTAGAACTCTGTCATGGAAAACCCCGGCAGTTAACTACCAAGATATATTTCGGTAGTATACTGCCGAGGAAAACCTCGGTATTTAAGTGCCGAGAATTACTTGTGAAAAAATTTTCACAACGAAAAAAAGGCAGCTTCTGCCAATTTTTCAAAATAATTTTTCCTTTGTTTTTTTTGTTTTTTTGTTTTAATTCATTATGGCATTGATGTTTATGCATTGGTTAGTTGTTAATTCATATTTTTGTGTTGTTTTATTATAGTAATGGTAGAGAATGCGGAAGATGATCCGGGAGGGACAAAACCAAATTTTGTCGAAATTTCTGGAGATGTCAAACCGCCTAAGGTTGTAGCCAAACCAAACATTGATGGAGCTTCCATCCATGTTGAAGCTTCTAAAAATGTTGACTTCGGTGTCCTCCCACTTCATGCCCACGAAGTTGACACGGTTAGGTTTTTTTCAGACGACGTTAAGTGGAAAGATAGAGAGGAATTGCTTGAGTGGGCACGTCATCAACAAATAAGGCGGGATTTACAATTGTTACACAAAGATCAAGCTTGGTCAGTCCAATGTTGTGCCTAGTGTGTGAAAGGAGTGGAGCTCACAAAGTGCCGGAAAAAAAACCGAAGCATGCGACAACGGGCTCAAGAAAATGTGGGTGCTTGTTCATGGTTAGTGCATATCTTAGTAGGCAAACACATGAATGGGGATTGAACATTCTTAATGGAGTTCACAACCATGCGATGGAGCCGGCTTTAGAATGACACTGCAACATCCCAATATTTTATCTTTTTTTTATGCTAAAGTATTTTATCATAATTTGACGTAAAAATATTTTATCGTATGACTTATTTAGTGATGATATTATTTCTCTCTTAAGAAACAATATGTTCGAATTTTTTATTTATTATATGGTCAAATCTTTGTTCCTAATTATTTAGTTGATTTCTTATTTTATTTTATCTTATTTTAGCAAACTATATGGATATTTACTTTATTAGATTAGAGTAGGAAAATGGGTGGCATTTATTAAGTTACTAACTTGTTGTTATTATAATTGTTTCTAGTTTTATGTTATTTACTAGTTAGGAAGCACACGATCATGATCATTCATTCATTACTAGAAAGTAGGAAATACAACTTCTTCCCTATTCATATGACCATGACACACCACTTTCCACTCCATGATTTAGTTCCACATTTTTAGGAAGAAAATTAGCGAGAGAGTTATTATAATAACCGGTTCCTAGTCTTTTTCACACACACTCATTCTATGCTTTGAAGAACAAAAACAAAATACATAGAGAGAAAGAGATAGAGAACGGGAAAGGGGGTCTGAAGGAGGAAGGGGACGAAACAAACATTCACTCTAGGGAGACAAGTATAGAGAGATAGTAGAACAAAGACCGTTGCTTAAGGAGTATAAATATTTGTGTTGTGATAATTAGCATAATGTTGTTTTTTTTCTTCTTCTAATGACTGTTACATGTTGTATATTCGTGTTGTGATGATTATGTTGGTGGTGTTGTGTTTGACATGAATATCATGTATTATTATTTGTGTGGTGTTGTTGTAACATGAATACTACTTTTTATGGGTGAATAACCTTGAGTAAATACATTGTGTTTCTAAACTATATTCAAAGGTGGGATACTAGACTTAGATTTAAGGAGTTATTATTCAATGGTGGGGTATTTATGGAGACAATCATGCATTAGATGGCTCAGACAAATGCCCAACGGTGGGGTACTGAACATCGAGTTTTAGGAGTTATTACCCAATGGTGGGGTAGTGACGATTCATATGCATTAGGTGATTCAGAATAATGCCCAACGGCAGGGTACTGAACATCGAAATGTTAAGAGTTATTACCCAACAGTAGGGTATTGCCCAATGGTGGGGTATATTTGTCCAATGGTGGGACATTTGGCTCCGTTTAGAGGTGAAATTCGAATCATGAGCATTTGACATATAGATTGACCATTAGGGACTAACGCATTTTAGTTAGATTGTAACTTGGTGTTAGGTGTGGTGATTACGAAACTGAGTAATGTGTCTGGTACATTTTATTATTTAGTTACTTATTTATTTTTGGTATCTGTTGTTTGAATTGTTATCTGCATGCCTATTTGTACTATGTTTGTTAGTTGGAGATGACCCTTACTTTTGGACAGATGACCGTCGATCCGTCTTTCCTTCTTGGCGTAGACGCCAAGGAGGCAAAATGATACAATAGAAGAAGACGCAAGTAAAATGGTGGTGCACATTTGGAAGCTTGATATATTCCGACACTGTTATTAGCCTTGTTGAGAAAACTTTTCACAAACATCCAGAACTTTGACCTGCTAGGTGTAGTGTTGGGTAGAAAAAGGTTAAGTGTCTTGTTATTAGGAATATTATATTTTTGATGTAAAATTTACTATTTTGGAAATTCAAAGAGAAACTTATTTATTGGTTTATTTTAAAGTCAACGAGTTTTACGTTACATTTATTATTTTAAAATAAAAAATATATATTCGTCTTTTCACTACGATTTTTGCTAATTAACGTCTGAAAAATTCGGGTCGTTACAGACACATTCTTGCCGGTAGATTAAAGGAGAACGACAAGAAGATTGTACCAAGAACAAGATGCTTCCAAGAAATATTTTGATAAATTTGAAGAACAAAAGACCACATTGCATGACAAATATCAAGCAAGTGTACAATGAACGTCAATAAATATGGAAGGCAAACAGAGGTGACAAGAAGCTGTTGCAAAATCTAATCTTGAAGTTGGAGGAGCACAACCATACTTATTTCTCAAGAACACAAAGTGAAAGTACTACAATTGAAGATATCTTTTGGGCTCATCCAACATCCGTTAAGTTGTTTAACAATTTTCCAACAGTTTTGGTTATGGGCTCCACCTACAAAACCAACATGTACAAGATGCTAATGTTTGAGGTAGTTGGGGTCACTTCGACCGATTTCACATATTCGAGTGGGTTTGGATTTGTGACATATGAAAAAGAGGACAACTTTGTTTGGGTTTTAAAAATGTTGCGTAAACTTCTTACGTCAAAGATTAATATGCCTGAGGTGATTGTGACTGACAGGGATATGTCTTTCATGAAAGCGGTTGGAAATGTTTTCCCCGAAAGTTATGCAATGAATTGTTACTTTCATGTGCAAGCAAATTTTAAACAGAGGTGCATCTTAGATTGTAAATATCCTTTGAAAAAAAAGGATGGGAAAGAGGTGAAACCTCGCGATGTTGTCAAGAAGATAATGAGGGCATGGAAAGCTATGGTTGAGCAACCCACTCAAGAGTTATATGCAAATGCATTAGTGGAGTTCCAAGATGAATGTAGTGATTTCCCACTTTTCCTAAATTATGCCATGACCACCTTGAAAGAAGTGAAGGAGAAAATAGTGAGGGCATGGACAGACCATGTGATGCATCTTGGTTGCAGAACCAGCAACATGGTAGAATCGGCTCATGCTTTAGTAAAGAAATATTTGGACAATAATGTGGGTGATTTGGGTACTTGTTGGGAGAAAATACATGACATGTTGGTGCTTCAGTTCACTATGATACAAACAACCTTTGGTCAGAGCATTCCGTATTGGAACATAGATTCAAAGGTGTCACTTTGTACTCCGGGTTAGGTGGTCATGTGTCTAGATGGACTTTGGACAACATTGCTTTGGAAGAGTCACGTTGTAGGGAAACATTGTGCATGGACAAAGAAATTTGTGGTTGTGTTCAAAGGACTTCTTACGGGCTTCCATGTGCATGCGAAATTGCTACTAAAATCTTTGAAAACAAGCCAATTTTATTGGATGAGATACACCACCATTGGCTTAGGTTACGTATGGGCGAAGAAAGTAGTGAAGATGTTTTTCTGTCGAGGATGAGTTCAAGGGTATTTAAGAACGTCTCAAGAAACTCCCTTTTCAAATGAAGCTTGAAGTCAAAGAGGTTTTGCGACAGTTGACATTTCCTGAAACCACCATGATGTCTCCACCACCACGAAAAGTACCAACCAAGGGAGCCAAGAAAAAAGTCGACATGGCGAGGTCTAAAGGAAAAATTACATCTACTAGTCGAATCCCTTCTTCGTGGGAGGTTGTTGATTCTCAAAATTCGGATAGTCAACCGTCACCATCACCAACAACTTCATCATTTAAAAGAAAAAAAGGTGCTCGTCTTGGTAAAACATCATTTTTCCCACTTCCACCACCTACTCGGTATCCAAAGCCTAAGCCTATTCTGGTTGTGAGGCCTATTGATTATATGCCACGCTTCATGCTTCCATTTATTGAAAAAGTGGTGGATGTTATAGGCGATGGACATTGTGGATTTCGGGCTATAGCCAAGTTCATGGGGTTGACCGAACAAAGTCATATCATGATTCGTACACTTCTTATTCAAGAGTTGAAAGATCATAGAGATGATTATGTTGAAGTATTTGCGGGTGAGGATCGTTATAACTACATTTTAAATGACTTACATCCTCCCGCAAATATGGGAGGTTGTGCACATCTTGTTTATAAGTGGTTCACTGTTCCGGACATATGACACATTGTTGCTAATTATTACAAAAGGTGCGTGGTCGTGTTGACATCTCTTGGAAAATCGGAATCTTTTTTCCCACTAAGAGGGCCACCACCGTCGGCTAAGCAAAAAACTTTCATAATGTGTCTGGGGTAATTCCGAATCATTTTGTGCTTATTTATTTGAAGAATGGTTGTCCACTACCTCCATCATCTACGGAGTGGCACAATCACAAGAAAGAAGATGTGGTAACTTGGGAAGATGAGTATTTGGATCAACATGAGTTGTTCCGAAAGCTCATGGTTATTGAAAGTGGAAACAAACCACCACAACCACAAAAGGAGTCGAACAAAGCAGTGCCTATTTTGTTGGACACTCCCGAAAAACCAAAGCAACAATTTGAAGTTATTGCGGAAGATGAGGAAGATTCTATTTCACCTGATCTTCCCCAATCACTTGGTCTTTAATGAGTGATTTTTTTGTCGGTGTTAGTCCTTTTTTTTGGTAAAAATTACACCGACGTATATTTTGGTGTAACGTCAATTTTTTGTGGACAATATATAAGTAACATTATATAATTTATATTGAAATATATGATAATATGACTTTTATGTGGTGAAACTAGGTGCAGTACTTTTTTATTCGTTATTAATGTTTACACATTTGATTTATTCGTTATTACATTTCATTTAATTCCATCCTAATGTATGATTTTTTTCATAAAGCTTATGTGAAGTGAAACATGTCTGAGGTTGCAAAAATTGAAAGCCGGGTTAGGTACTCCGCTTTTAAAAAGACAATTAAGGTTATGATAACGCCGACCGACTCTCTTGGTGATTTGAAGACACAACTTAACACTTATTTTGAGCATCTTGGTGAAAATCAATATACACGTCACTTGTTTGGACAAATGTCATGCATAGACCTAGGAGAAGATAGAGAAGAATACGCATGGAAAACGACAAGCTATATGTCTTGACTTATTAAGACGACAGCGACGTCGGATTTATGTTTCGGAATATGGTGGAAAATAATATATTATATATGTATGTTCGTTCCATATGCAATTGCGTTGCATCTGTTGTTTAATTTAATGATATGTAATAAGTTGTAATGTGTTGTTTAATTATGGACACTTAATTATGGACACTATGTAACGTTTTGATGAATTTCAAACCTTTGTGTAATTTGAACCAAATGTCGATTTGATTTAATTATGGACAATTGTAAAAGATATTGTATTTTTCTTGTTTATCACTGAGTTTAAATGTTGTATGAGTTATATTGCATTTGGAAATGTTCTGGTTTAATTACAGGTAAAAACTAGCCGAAAAATGGCTTGGAAATGTTTACAATTATGCAGAATCCACTGTCTGCATAATTGTTTTTTCGGCAGTTAACTACCGAAGTTTTCCTCGGCAGTTAACTGCAGCCGGTTTAGGAAATCCTCAGCTACCGAGGAGCAATTTTGTCTTTTACATTTGTTTCTCAGCCTTCTCAAACGTGTGAACCGCAATTTTCAAGGAAAAGGAGTTTGTTTGTTAGTCCCCTTTCTTTTTCAATCTAGTCTTCTCTATTCTAAAAGTTAAAGTCCCTGCTGTTCATGGATTTCGGTTTCTCAGAATGACAAGTAGTTTTTTAAATTTATTTGTTAGAAACATTGAACAAGATAAGTAGGCCCCAAACCCATTTTTACCCATTTGAAGACATGAATTGTAGCACGATTTTGACTGCAAATCAGTTAATAACAAGCTGTTTTTGTTAAGTTCTGTCTTTTGTGATGAATCATATTTTATTTTATTTCTATCCTCTTTGTTCACCTAACCTGTCTTTGTTTTTACCCACTGGTTACTCTCAACTCGACATGAAATTTTACATATAAATCAAAAAAGAATTTATATTTTATTTGTTTAAAGTTATTTAAATATTTTCGTAAAACTTAATTTAACTAACAATGTCGATATGATTAGGTTGAATTAGAGGTGACAAAGCAAGCCTAGTCTACGGAACCGATCCGTTTATCTTACTATTTTTTGTGGGCTGAGCTAGAGTTTTGAACTCGCCGCTTCTAATTGACTCGCCCCGTTAGACATAATTTAAAGTAAAACGACCAACTATCTATCCAAATTTGTCTCATAAACTTGTGTTGCTGCCAATTTATTTTTATAAAAAACTGCAACATATTCTTTTATAACAATATAGTGGCACAAAAATGCATTAAAAATCATGTTTTTTTTTTGCAGACTGGTCCGTCAACCCGCCTTAAAATAGAGCCGGGAGGAATTTTAGACTCGGTCGCCTAAATTAACTTCGCCCTTCACGTCCCACTTTTGGTGGACTTAAACGGACGGTCTAAGGTCTAAATGGGATTGGGAAGAGCCGATCCACTTTGCCATCCCTAGATTGGTTATCTTCATATGAATTTAAATCTAAAATCTCAAAATTATGTGTAAATTTTAAACAATGTTTATGACTTCGTCTATGTACCCACAAAATATCAAATCTTGTATAAGTATTATAGCTACATCAATACAATTTTTTTTAAACCGTTGTTAAAAAGATTTTTTCTTGTAAACCATGTTAAAAAACTTTTCAACAAACTCAATTTTAATATAAAATCTATTAATATTACAAATTTCATTTATTTTTTTCTCAAAAAAAATTCATTTATTTTGAAAAAAAATCATTTTGCAAATTAATCGCTTATTATAGGACTGAGGAAACGGTACTTGTTTTAGTAGCATACAAATGAATTACTAATACTCTGTGTAGTTGCATCTAGTCAAATGCCTTTCTTTTCTTTTATAAGAAAATTTAAATTAAAAAGAGACACACTCCAAGTAAGATCAGAGACTTACCAGTTTACAACGGATATGAACATATATGTGATCTCAATTGGTAATGAAAGATCTCCATAGTAGTTTAATTTAACTTATCTGATATAAATAAGACAATTCATTGTAAGTTTGATAAATAAACATAAAATATAGTTGGGAAGTCATTCCCCATTCACAGAGCTGAACTTTGGATAAGAGGTAAGGTTTTTTCTATTATGCTTCTTACTAGTTTTTTTTACAAGCTAAAACAGAATATATTAATATCAAAAGAGCATTCTTTCTATATAAGACATGTCGGAGAGAAACATCAAAGTTTACAACAATAATAATCTGAAAAAAACAATTAGAAGAAAAAGATTAATCGATATCCAAACAAGCAAAAAAAACTTTAACTGTCAACTCCGATAATCTAAAACAAAATTAGCATATTTTACTTTCATCCATAAAAAAGAAAGCAGTTTTACTTTATCGAAAAGTCCAGGGATTGATTTTGTTTCCGATTAGTGTCACATATCTTAACAAAAACATTTTTTAAATAGAAAAAAGTTAGTAATATAACTAGTATTTTGTTATTAATTAGAGATTAAACTATCTTCTTGATTATCATTATGTTCTTCGAATCTTCTGCTCTTATTAGTGACGTAGTCTATGTTTGATATCACGGTAGACATATCAAAGTTACGTGACTTTTGGTAGATCGTCGTGATTCTGTCACATTCATCAAAATATCAAACATAAGCATGTTGATGTGTTTTTTTATGTGTTTTAAACTTTTCCATTTCTCATGTGAGAATCCAATTATGCAGAAACGGATTTGAGCTGCAAGCATAAAGCTGAAAGTAGGTAGAAAACCTGAGGTGGAAGAACTATGATTTAAGAATACAAAGTTCAGCTCAATTATATAGAAGTACAATGTATATAAAATTAGGCACTAACGACACGCTTGAGTAGAAGATTCGTCATAATGGTATTGGTGTGAATGCGCAAAACACAAGTAATGACCCATCAAATATTTTTAATTAATAAAAAAGCAAGGTACCAAGCAAACAAATAAAATTTTGTCCATAATCCACAAATAAAGAAATCCCATTTATTGATAATGACTCCCTTCTCTGTCGTATTAGGGAATATTTTCAAAGACATAAAACATATTAATAATATTACTAAGGACTATTCATAATAAGACATGTAGTAAAGTAGAATAATCTTGCACAACAAAGGTGGATAATCAAAGCTTCAAAGTTCTAACAAAAGTCTTTGTCCCTTAATTGAATAAATTTGCGGTGTTATACAAAGGCTCCACGCACAAAAAAGAGGTAGATAAGGATTCCCAAGAAAATCAATAAAAGACAAGAGTTTCATGTCTTTGTCAAAGCTTAGCTGTCCCCGAATACTAGTCAGCATAAAGAAGAAAGAAAATGATATTAGTATATAGTATAGTTCAGTATTTATGAGATGATGAAATCAAATGGAACAAGGTAGAGGGGATAAAATAGAATAAAGTCGTATTTTATTGAATATTTTTCAATGAAGCTTTTTGTTAAAAGAACAATGACTCCATCCTATACCCTCAAATTAAAGAGGAATAAAAGGTATTTTCTGATGGAATAAAAACAATTCATTGTATTCTTCATGGAATAGATGCATTCATCAAGTTTATCACATTGTACTTTTTTGGGATACATTTTCAAAGTTCTAATTCAAGATTGAGACTCTATGAATCTAAATGAGACACGTTGTATTTTAAACTAATTCAATGATAAAAACTATTACAATTTTATTCCACTTGATTCTTATTTCTTTTATCAAATTGTAACATAGCCTAAGAATACATCCAAAAATTCAATAATTGACAATTACAGTAGAAAGAAAAAAAAGTGAAATGCATCATTAACTTTGGTTACAATTAGAGACAAAAAAAATTTCTTAATCACTAATTTTTGTAGCTAATTCAATTATTTCAAGAAGTGAAACATAGTATTTGAGAATAAGGAATGTGATGATAAAAAGAATTAATCAAACTGTTGTTGAAAGATGGAGAAGTTCATGATTCAAACTTCTGATGTCCTTTTGGTCGATGGGATTTGACTTTAAGGTAATCAATGAACAAGGACTGAGGATTGTCCTCCAAGCCTACCCACCCCTGTCATGTTATATTACATGTTCCATTATTCTTTTCTAACAGATAACTAAAGTAAAGATCACACATGACAAGAAAACGCATCCCTTTTCCACATTGGACATTTTATGTCACTCTTTTCAAGTGAATCTTATGTTTGAACCTATGTCTGAGATTTAAAAGAGTGGAGGAAAAACCATAGAATAATTCAAATTCATATTCAAGCTAGCTTCATTATTTTAACCAGTGTTACTGCTTTTATCTTATATATACTACACTTGGTCATGATTTCAATGCTAAATATCCCAAGCTTATTGAAACAGTTCAAGTGAATGACAAAAAGGTGTTAAGAGAAAGATATTTTCCAACATTTCTCTAACTTGAATGCATAAATAAAACCAAATACATTAGTAACTTTTGTGTCAAGAAATTGAAAAGAGCATAATACAACATTAGCATTTTGGACAAAAATATAACTAAAAACCAACCAAACAAGATATTTATATTACTATATAACATACAAAGTTCATAATAGGATGGGCTATACTCAAAAGTCCTCACTCTATATAATAGTTATACAACATAAAAGACACTCACATAATCAAATTGATCATCAACCAAGCCCTATCTTGTATCTCCCCTCGTGCTTTCGAGGTCGAACAAGTGGAACGGGAAAGCCTTATAAACGGCGGCACAGCCAAACCCTACCTCAGACGCCTAAAACTGATGCTACCCTTCAAAAGATATAGGCATACAGCAGGAAGTAGTAGTTCACACCGGTTACAGAAAGCTCAGATTTACCACCATAGATGTTAAAACAGAAAGTGATGCTACATAATAATATTATAACTACACACCGCCACTATAAAGTAGGGACATAAAAAATACAAGTCAGGCTTTTAGTCATGTATGGTTAAGTGGTAGTAGCAGTATATCAGCAGTTAGGATGCACAAAGGTGTTTATCTCATTCATGAGGCAATAGAAATGATCATTATTAGGAAGGAAGTAGAAACCAATAGTGGCTTCCTTTAGGTAAAGAAGTTTGACATCTTGGTCAGATTTCTCCAGACCTTCCACATATTCCAATTGCCAATCTTGTAGAAGATCCAAACCAGCCACACAAACAAGGCTTTTAGGGAACTTGAGTCCTACAAGGCTTTTACCTTTAGGACCAAATGGATTACAAGCAGGATGATCTCTATCTTCCCCTTCAGGTAGAAAAGCTCGCCAATACCAATCGCGATCTTGCAACCTCACAAAATACTTTCCATCCAGTTTCTTCTCCGATTCTGTTCGCTTCTCCCCACCAAAGAGTGGATGGAGAAGAATGTTACCTAGTACCTCAACATCTTCCTCGGCAGCTCTCACTGCAACGTGATGAGCAATGTTGCCTCCGGAACTATCACCAGCCATGTAAGCATAAACCTTAGAGTCCTTCCCACTTTGAAGCCATGTCCTTGATTTGACCCAATTTAGAGCATTCCAACCATCTTCGTAAGCACACGGATATCGATGCTCGGGTGATCTTCTGTAGTTTACAGAAACAACAACAGCCTTACACATGCTCACAAGGCGACGGCAGAAAGTGTCATAGATAGCACTATTAGCTGAGGAATGAGAGAAACTTCCACCATGGAAGAAGATTATGACAGGGACAATCTCTGTTGTGCTCAAGGGCTTTTCTAGCTCTATAATTCCCCAAGTAGTAACATTCTCTGGAGCAGGTTGATAAACCCTATTGAAAAGTCCTGTATTTCTATCGACATGATCGAAAGAGAATACTCCATCTACAGGAATTGTATTGGCTGGGACCTTGCGGTCAAGAAACTCAGCTAACTCTCTATTGAATGTTCCATCGGCGCGTCTTAGTAGATTGTAAGCAAGCTTGAAATTGGAGATAAGCACCCATGTATTGAGAGGAACAACACTCTACAAAGATTTGTAACATGTTATTAGAACCCTCTCCATGTCAACTATGCATTTCATTTGACACAATAGTACTTACAAAGCAAGAAAAAATATCATATAATCAAAACTTATGCATATGAACTATGTTATTAGAACCTTATCCATATGAACTATGCACTTCAAAAGAAGAATAAAATCCTCTTATCAAAGCTCATCCCTTTAGAAAAGCAAGAAATTATTGAAAAAAGGATCATAAAAAGGAAGTATAGGCGTGAAAGAACCTCACAAATCTTTGAGAAAGGGGGACAATTTTTCAACTTTGGAGAGTAAATCAAACAGAAATTTACCAACTTACCAGAACAAGTAAACCAAGAGGCCTACATGTAAGAAAAAATAGAAAGTACAAAACAAAAAATTGAAACAAACCCCAAAAACTACATAGGGACCATCATTATCAACAAAACCCAGAAAAGGATAACAAAAACAAAGAAACAACACTCTCTTTAGCTCAAAGATGTTCCCAACAAATATACAATCCTTCCCAATCGAAGTTAAAGATTCAAACTTTTCCCTTACAACACCAAAACCCAACATCAAAAATCACTTCTAAAAACAAATAAACAATGCTGGAATCAAACAAAGCAAGAAAAAAAAAGCCAAAAGACCAAAAAAAAACTAAGAAAGTTGTTACCTTAGATTCACTAAGGTTGACTTCATTACTTCCAGCCATGTTTATGCCTATGTTGTTTGTTGTCTTCGCTCTAAATATGAATATGAATATATCTATAAGATAAGAGTGTGATTGAAAAACAAAATCCAAAGAAACACGCTTAAAAAGTAACAGTGATCCTCACAAACACAAAATAACCGACCTTTTATGCCGCCTCATAATAATAATATTAATTAATAAACTAATTAAGGATTATAAAAATAGAAAGATGAAAGTTGAAAGAAATGATGGGTGAGGTTGATTTGTCGGTTTAATGTGTAGAGTGAAGAAAGAAATGAAAAGTTCTATGTAGAAAACTGAAAGAGATCACAAATCACATTCATTCATTCATTCAATGAGGAAGATATATTATGATATATGATGAGGTATGAATGAGAAATGAGGAAGATAAGAAAGAGTGATGAAGAGGAGAGAGAAAGTGAGACAGGTGTAGAGAGAGAGAGTCAAACACAAAGGAACGACGGAGCGAGGGAGAGAGATGTAAACGGAGACAAGAGAGACGACAAAGCTGGCGGCCGAATTAAACTGTTCATCTTGGGTCCCACTTTTATCTTTTCCTATATTAAATATTTCTCATTACTTTTTTCTTTATCAATATCATCTGCGTGTAACTGCAAAGATTACTCGAAATATTTAATATTTTTGCATTCTTGAACTTGGATTTGAATGGAGACGTGTGGTAAAGTTGGAATAAACTCACTTGAATTACTCTGATGATGTTGACTTGAGACTCGATAGTATACTCATCCCGAGGTTTCAGTTCAATTTGAGCCAATTTAATTTCTTAAAAGAAATTTGGAAGAAATAATTATTTATTATTAATAGATAAGAATAAATGAATTAAGATATTTATTTTATGGTTTTTTTTTTAAGAAGAAAAAAAATTTATGGTTATTGTTTTGTCTTTATGCTAGTGTAGTTGAGAGAGAAATGACTTGTGACGTACGAGTTTGTGTACAGCCGAAGCTTTCTTGTTCTCGTTCTTGTTGATGGCTATTGACAAAACCCCGTTTTGGACTTGTTAACAAATTTATGTCTTTCAGTTAACCTTTTTTTGTCTTGCAAATTCCATGATTTAAGTTTTGTTTTCCCACATTTATCATAACGGATATTACCTATTACGTCCACGCAAAGCCCCCCATTATTTACTTACTTTTGGATCTAAATATATAAACGAAGCTCTTCCTTTTGTACAAAGAATAAATTAAATTTCCATAGTTTATTATGACGTATGAATATAATTGAAACAAAAGATAAATAACCAACTACGATCAATTTTTTCAATTGTCTTTTACTATGATCAAGTTTTGTCAAAAATAAAATAACAACGAAAAAAATTATATTTGAGTTCCAAGTTGATAAAAAAAAATAATGAATTGCCTTTTTTTAAAAGGAAAATAATGAATTGCCTGATTTTTTTTTAGGGAAATTACCTAAAATTTTAAATAATCATTGCAACATCATATTCATATACCAGGCCAATTTATAAGTGTAGCCCCCCTTAAAAAAATTGTTAATAGCTTTTTCTTTACCCTTGCTGCGAACCACTTGAATATTTGGAGAAAAATGAAAATAGATTGGGATGAGATGAGATATAGTGTTTCAGTGAGTTCCATCTAACCTAGGTCATTAGTGGTCAAAGGAAAACTAGGACCACAATCTGCATTTCTAATCATATCATGAGATTCTATCATATTCACAATATTTTATAACACATTAGTTTGTGTTAGCGTGTAACAAACAGGTTATCTGAGCTCATTTTACAAAATAGATTCAAGTGGAGTAATCTTGAATACATTCCATTGTTAACAGGCTAAACTCCCTATTTGAGGGCTAGAACCGGTACTCCTCTGACTACGTGTGGTTTACCATCTAGGATAAATCCATCCAGCTTAATCTGGAGCCTGCGAGGGACACAGATTAATTGTAAAGTCATTCTAAACATATATCTAATATGTTCCTGGTTGCATTACTAGCATAATTAGCCTCAACTATCTAAGTCGAAACGTCAACTAAGTTCCTGTCTCTAGGTTAGTTTTCTACCCGAAAACCATACATTTCACTGATATGATGTACTATTGAATTAATTATGAGCTATGTGTATGTTTAATAGTTGGTTTGCCTTTAAAATATCTTTTCAAAGGTATAAGGTATAATAATTTATATAAAAAAAAAACAAGCATTATAATTTTTAATGTATTGAATACATGAATTTTCATAAAAATTTTCCATTTAAAATCTTTAAAGAATGCCTCAAATACACTATTAGCATTTCCTAAAAAAAATGTATAAGTGTAGCCCAAACACAATACCAACATCCTTGAACCATCGTGAATTAATGTGGCTCTTTATTCGGGAACATTTATATTCGGAACCATGATATCCTCAAACCCTAAATGAGATAAAGTCATTCCAACATAAACACATGTGACCTCTATCGATCGCTAAAGTCACAATCACATGACATAGGTAGTAGGGGATGATTATTCGTAATCGAGATCATAGGCCACGTTACTGACTGTGATGATCGCTATCTCTATCCTACTAACTCCCTATATTTACATGACATGTCGTACTTATTGATCCATTCACTTTTCTACCCCATATATACTAACACCAAGATCATGACCACGACACATCAAAAATCGAGGTAACCACCACACATATGAGTAAGAACACTTGACACCTACCATGGGGTTGTAGTAAAGCAGTTTCCTCAACAACACCAAACCAGTAGAGAAGATGGTGTGAATCTAATCTTCGCCGCCAGAAGAATGAAGACCTTAACAAAACTCAAGCCATGATGGATGAATTGCGTTGTCAAAATGAAAACTTACAAACTCAAGTTCAACATGTACATCAAGAAAGATTTGTCAACAAACAATCTTACGATGAACTACAGGATTCACAATCGCTATCTCAAGAAATCTAAGAGCCACAACACTAGAGAATTTCAAATCTATCCATTTACCAACTTTTGATAATAAAATTAATCCATTTGTGGATTTTGTAGCAGTGGAGACCGAGATGGCCAACATCGAAGCCGCATAACCCCTCAAATCCAAACTCTTGTTGGGAAATTTGAAGAGTGTTGACTCTTGTGGTTCATGAACCTACCCAGGCACTCAATCACGATATATACTGACTTCCACCACATGTCATTCATCAATTCCTGCAAAGCAAACACTAGAAGGTCGTTATGACCAACCTCTTCGACATACATAGGAATGTTCAAAATCCCTATTAGATTGTCTCGCTGGATTCAACAAAGATTGAAAGGAATCAACACGTTTTATTCCCAACAATCCCAATGACCACCTCACTACATCAAAGTCAGTTTTTGGGAAGAATATTATCAAATCACTCAATAAGAAGAGTGTTATTTGTTCCGTTAGGCGATGTCCAAATGGACCAAACTCTTACACAACAACACTCGTTATTTTCATCAACGAACACTTGTGAGGAGATATCGCAACAAAATTATAAGTTTTTGGTATAACGTTGCTAAATGGATTTATGATGATGATGTGTTGATACAACAAGCAGTGGATTTCATTCACCAAATTTATTCCGTTTGTAGTCATATTAATTCTAACTTTATCAATATTTCAACATTTCCTCATATAAATGACAACGATATGGAGAATCTTGTATCGACGATTGCTTAAATGAAAGTTCACAAAAAAAATTAATACGAAATTTTTTCAATCCCCATGGCCTAAAGGCTTACATCCCCTCCTTTTCAAGAATCAATGGGATACAATGATAACTTCTATCATGAAGTATGTTGTTGGTTGTTTTATCAATCCTATCAATATCAATAAAGGGAATCGCATAATCATCACTTCAATTCATAAATTTCATGAGCGAGCTAAAGTTAATTGTCATGTTTGTTGGGTAAAACATGTGCAAGTATACACAATTAAACAAGTAATAAGTAAATATTGTTCTCATAGACATTGACTACATGTTCCTTCCCATAAACCATACACTCAATCAAGTTAATTAGTGAGTAGAAAAAGGTAACAATATCATTCATGTAATGGGAGAAAGTAAAATCAAAACAAGTAGTATAATGCTAGGTGATATTTTATTTGGTTGGAATAAGTTAGACCACGTTTCTTTTGAAATTCTCTAGTTATGCGATGCTACTTCACGGTGGTGCAACACCTATGTGAAAAACTAACTTGTTGTGCTTTTCATCAACATGGGTAGATAAAATGTAATAAATTTCTCTTACATCAAATAACTCATTACATCCATTATACTCAAGTTAAACAAGTTCATTCGCTTTATGACTCTAAATCTTATGTTTAAGCATTTATGTATGTTTAATGTCTCATATTAGCAACTTGATTTTCATTCATCAAATAAGTTCACTATGCATTGAATTGATATTGAATTTGAGTTTTTCAATACGAGGATAAACATTTAACATAGGCATGACAGTGTTAAAAAAGCTAAACATCACTACACATTACTTTTAACGATAATTAGTTCATATCATTTTCTACATAATCCAACACAAATGTTTCAACTCATATTGATAAAAACATAAAATGTAGACAACAAGCATAGATACATGTCTATTACAACAATATTAAAACAAAAAATAATAACCTGAGTGATTTCCCAAATAGAAAAGTAATGATATGTTGCTTTCTAGGTGATGTAACACATCACTTTAGTTTGCATTTTACAACAATAGAAGAAATGGAGTTGAAAGTGAGATAAAGATTGAAGGAATTAGTCAATCATAATTTATCGAGGTTTTTAAACGTGATATCTATACCGGGGGGGGGGAGAGA
>Ga0228710_1003345_pt1 | contig 25546 bp, 14 predicted proteins | sample MedpolnodulmetaG_FD_177995 | JGI IMG/M metagenome (GOLD analysis project Ga0228710, IMG submission 177995) | Root nodule microbial communities from Medicago polymorpha collected in Santa Monica, California, United States - pink nodules | ecosystem: Host-associated > Plants > Roots > Nodule...
AAAAAAAAAAAAAAAAAAAAACCATGACTGTTGTTGATTGAACAAGAATAGAGAAATAATAGAGACAAGAATGGAAAGGATCAATATTGATGAACATTAGAGCAGTTACAATAAATTCATTCTTTAGTGCTATATGAAGACAAGAACAAATGGTTCTAAAAACAATAACTTCTAATGACTAGCACAAAGCAATAATAATTGTAAACTTAACAACAAGTATTAAATTGAAAATAACTACCACAGACCATCCATATCCACAATTGAGCAACCCATTTGGGTGCTTAAATGGGTCTCGACTGTACACATCATTCGTTTTATAATTAATACTTGATAAGCACCCAATCTCTCCAACCCAGCACCTCAAAATAATTATTAATTTGGTTCCAACAATAACTCAATATCATTAAATTTTAACAATAATTTATATACTCATTCATAATTATATAATTTTAAAATATTGAAGTAATTTAATTATAAATTATAAAAAAAGAACATTTTTTTATTTTTATTAATAATTCAAGAAAAGGTTAAAACTTAAAAAAAACAATATAAAATGAATGATGATAAATTACATATCTAAATAACAATTAATCTTGTTGACTATCACTCCCAAAGCGTTGCCAAATATGCTCCACAAGATCATGTTGAAGTTGAAGATGAGCATGTCTATCTCAAATTCAACTTTTATTTAGGGAATCAAATTCAGCTATTATTCACAACTATTATACAATTTATTTTTTAATATCAAAATAATACAATAATTAAATATATAGAGAAAAATTAGAATTAACTGTACATGTGGGACCCATGAATAATAGGAGAGAGATTGTGCCTATAAAAACACTCATCTTTATAAACACCATATTCATTGATGCCACAAAGGAGGTGCCTATTTAACATGGTGCTAAATAGGGGAAGGCCATTGTAGATAGTCTAATACAATTTCCACATCAGCAGTACTCCTAAACACAATAATTAACAATGACACCAAAGTACAAAACAAAACAAAAATAAAAATCATAATTGGAATCGATCAACTAAGTCCTTGTCACTCATTCTCTATTATGGACCTAATAAGTCCCTTTCATTTTCTCATATGAACTGCATCAGTCCCTTGACAGGTTCAGATATGGGTATCATAAGTCCACGATTAAGCAATAACAACTAAGTATCGAGGATAAACCTTATATATGCATATTCCCAACTATGCATCAAAGATATATTTCAGCATGCATATTCCTAACTAAGCATCAAGGATATGGGATGGGGGAAACATAAATGTGTGGTTTGATCCTTAACTACACGCTTATGATAATGTGTATGTTTCTAATCCAACTGTGCAAGGATTATAACATTTGAGAGATCATGATTAGGATCGCGACAATATATAGGGCCTGGAGTTCGAGTGATAGTATATTTAAAATAAGAAATATAAATGTGTGAACCCACTTAGGTTGGTCTAGTGATATTGGTTTGGGACTTGGGAGTGTGCTCCTCTTCAAAGTTTTCAGTTTAATTATTCTTGGTACCAATTTGAGTAGACCTGGCCAGTTAATATGAGTCATTATAATTTAGAAGGCATTTTTTATGCATATTGTATTAAGTAGTTTTTTTTTTAAGAGGCTAAAATGGAATATATTATGACGACCTTTGACCCTCCTAGCATAAGAAGTACTTAGGAAGAAACACCAAGAAATACAGAAAAAGTGTCAGTAATATTTACAAGGCACCACCGAGTGCCAATAACAAAACCAAAAGAAAGAAACCAAAAATTAGCCTATACCAAGGATGGTAAACGGACTGAGCCACCAACCATGATAATTGAAGGGAAGAGAAACGAGCTTCACCTTCAACCACCTAAAGGTTACCGCCTTGATCTTGTCCACCACCTGAGAAATAGAACTTTCTATAGTATTAAAAATTATGGTGTTTCTTTCTTTCCATAATTCCCACGTTGTTGCAAACCAAATAACCTGTAATATCGATTGCCTTGACTTAGCAGCACCACCAACATGACTAAATTGAATAAAATGATCTGCCAAATTAGAAGGCATAACTGCATAAACATCTACCCACCGATAAATATGGTTCCAAACAGAGTCAAATAAATTACAGTGTAAAAATAAGTGAGAAGATGTTTCCACCAAACCACAACCTCCTACACAAGATTGAGCATCTAAAACAATGCTATTGTCTGTAGCCGTTTTAGTTATCTAATTAGGAGTTTGCACAAGTCTATATAAACATTGTATGCCTCGTGGATTGAAATCAATAAGGCATACATCAAATGAAACAAAAGATTGGGGCTTAACCAAGCCATTTCTTGGCTTGGTGGTTTGCAAGGTTTCTCTAAAATGTATGTCGAACTGGATTGTAAACAAGTAGTTGACGACATTTTGAAAAATCTTAATGATCAAACTGAAGTTGGTTTTATTTCTAATGTTTGTCGATCAACACTTGGTTTTTTTTCAAATTTTTAGGTTAGTTTTGTTAAGAGACAACTCAACTATGTTGTTCATACTCTAATCACAACGTCTAGGTGTTTTTTTCTTTCTAGTCATCAAGTTTTTTAATATTTTCAATAGACAAATGTTAGTTGTTAGTAAATTGTTAGAGGTGAGGGGAAATGATTGGTTCCAAAAATCGAATATGAAAACTCCTTCAACTTCACTTAACTCACCAACAGTACTACCTGCGTTGATTTTAACATATATTTTGAATGAAATAACTGAATTTTGTTCTGGTAAAATAGGAACACTTTGGGAGAGGAATCTCCTATCATATACTGCACACAACTTGCTGATGAGGAATATATAGCTGGAAAGAAGAAAGGGAAATATCAGGGACAGATTCCACAATGAAAAGGGAATTGAATCTCTTATTCTTTAACTCTTTATTCTTTATAAATTATTAGATAGAATTTAGAAAATCGAAAGAATAACCCTGAAATTGATATAACAAAATCTGAAAGATCACACCGGCTAAACCTGCCTAAGGAGAGATAAATTAATTTTTTTTTTTATGGAAGCGGTATAAAGATTTTGTGATATCATTGCAGGAAAGCATCATAATCTTAATTGAGTTTGAGTTTGAGATAGATTCCTCCATGAAATGTTTCATAACACATCGTGTGCTGGTGAAGTCTATGTTATCCCTTGATGAATTATAGTAATTTACCCTAATGATAAATAAGATTTAGTTTTCCTAATTCATCTGTTTTTATTTGATGCTATGTGATATTAATTTTCGTGTGTTTGATTGGTTGCTGAAGATGCACGTGTTTGTCTTTTGACTATTTTAGATTAGTTTGTATTTCTAGTAGAGTGCTTGATGTTACTTCGGCATTCATGTCGAATCTGAGCGGTTACCTGAGCAACTCTTCATTGATTAAATATTTGTTTTTCTTTACCATTTTTCCTTGAAAGTATTGGTGGTTATGAATGGAATGTTTGTTTTGATAGTTTTACGTGAGCCTTCCCTTTAGGTGATTGTATGTTATGTTGAACTCAATGATATAGCATCAATAATGTATACGGATCCTCTCCACAGAATATTGTCTCAATTGCTACAATTTCATTTTTCATTTTTAACATAAGAATCATTTTTCTAACAAAACAATTTTTGAAAAAAGAATACATAAACATAACTAAAACATCACAAATGATTTTTACATTTAAAAAAATGGTTTCTCCTCAAATAAAAATTAAAAAAAGAGCTCATGTATATTTTTTTAATTAAATATTCTCTATACGTTAATTTCTCGAGTCACGTATGAACATAATATGTGGCAAAGTCCTCCTTCAAAAGATTTAATATTGTTACATTCACATGGTTGAATTTCAACCTAAAAATAGCCATGGAACTAGCTCCTCTAAGCCTTCTTTGTCATTAGATTCAGGTAACTCTAAAATCCAAGAATGGATAATGAGTACTTCTAATTTGCAAATCCAAAAGATTTCCCTTTCTGTTTTCTTCTCATTCATTATATATTATATATGTGTGTCTAAACCAATTAGTAAATGTCACACAAGCATGTCCTGAACCAGGAAAGGTTAGTTGTAATGGAAATGTGATGTGAAGTGGTAGTCTTTTAGTGTCTATACCGTGAGTATGGCTCCCAATTGAGTCCTTGAAAAGTAATGTTTAAGATTTATGTGAGTTTGTGTTAATTATTTTTGGTTTCTTATGAGTGAGGCAATCCAGTTTTGGAAGTTTTGTTACTATAAAAAAAAATTGGGTTGAAGCTATGTGTTTATATATGTGCTGTTTGGAATGTGTTAAATTAATTCTTTTCCACTTCACCAACAGTCACCAATTCTGCATGACAGAATTTCTTTCTTGGCAGAGATCATGTGAGTCTAATTGAGTCTATTTATTCTCCTGTTATCTCTATTTGATCACTATCTTTTGCTGCAAACATTTCACAATCAAAGATATATAATTAACTTTTGTTTTGAAAGTCATCACCAACTCTCTAGCTCATCAAGTCATAGAAACTAACATATCATGTGAACTAATAAAGAAGATTAATATACTAATCTTTTCTTCGAAAGTTTTGGTGGACTTTGTTAAGTTTTTCAAATATTCTTCACTTATTATAATGATACAAATAAAAACAAAAATATCAATCATAAGCATTCTTCTCCCTCTTTCCCTACATTTTCCCTCTCAATTTCCAAGCAAAGGATATATTATTGAAAGTAGGTTAATTGAACTTATATTATATATGTAACAAATGTACTAACTATATATTTTGAATAAAGGAGGTAACACTACTTAGCCACTGTTTAATTTATTCTTTTTAATTTGCGTCTATCTATAGAGTGAGAGAGAACATAATTAATGTTTCACAAGTGAACCATGATAAATGTTCATTAGATGCCTATCAATAATAAAAAAAAAACTAAACAAAGGCGACTTATTGCACATGTGATCTTGATCTTGCTATTCACCATGAAGTATATCCATCCAAATATGAAATAAAGTACCTTAATAAAGTACCTCATCCTCCAACTCTCTTAGGGTATATGTTTGGAAGACACTAATACATTTCCCATAGGGTGATAACGACTTTTCACATCGGATTGCACCCATGTGAAGTAAGGTGATGTGTCCATACTTTTTTCATATGTACCCGATGTGAAAAGGAGTTTTCCACATCTTTTTATTCCCCAACCGATGTGAGATATTGTTTTGTAATTTTTCTCTTTGAATTTGAGCATGTATTTAACATCGGTGAATTCAAATAAACGATGTGAGATCTATGTATATATTTTGAGGATTTTAGAAAGATGACTATGTCAATATTTTAATATTTTAAAAAATTAAAAGTATAACAAGATAAATAATCATAAAACATTTCAATTACATCAAATCTATTTTTAAATTTTCAATTATACTCTATAACTTTTAATGTTTTATGATGAAAGCCCCTATCTCCAAAAACTTTCATTCAAACATTCATCCCATAAGAGTATAAGTTAATAACATATCTAGAGTTGCTTAAACACCGATCATTATCAACAAAACTAAAGGATTAAATAATTTTTTGGAACCTATATTTTTTATAAATTTCAACATAACAACAATATATCCTTCAAAAAAAAAAATAACAACAATATAGATATACCCAACATTATACTCTCGTAATTGTTTAATGCACTCTCTACTCCAAGGCCCCACTTTATCTTTTAAACAATTTTAGAATAGTATATAAAAAACATTGTAAGATGACAAAAAAGAAATGATACTTTAGGTGGTTGCCTATAGAGTTTAATTTCTTTGAATTTTTTAAAGTAATATAGAGCGAAGGCAACAAGTGATAACTATGACACTCTAACTGGCACTTTAAATTATAACTTATCAACTCCCCTTAATCTAAAAAAAATATTAATTAAAATAAAGAAAAGTGGAAACTTGGGGGAATTCTATACCAGTACTCAGGCAACACAACAGATGTGAACCAATCTTTGTCTCTTTTAAAAGCCATACCAAAAAAAATAATATTCAATGGGATGTAATCTTGGAAAAGATAAAAAGAGTGCAGAGTAAACTGACAAAGATTTCAATATCAAATCAATAAAATCAATACCTAGATAATCTTAATCTATTTCTATGGAAATCCTTCCGAATATAATTTGGAATAATGTCCCATGATGAACAAATTGACCAGTGCACTAAATCGTAACAAGTAATAAAGTAGTAAGTTATCGTCTCAATAAATTATCATTCAACTTAGCAATTAACGGAATTTATTTGAGTAGGAAAAGAAATTAAATAATTTTTGAGTTACATGTTTTGAATTGTCTTGCGCAATGCGAGAAATTAGGTTTGATTGATTCGAATGAGTAGTGGCGATTAGGGTTTCCTTAAATCTCCTCTATCTTCTTTGTTGGATTAGTTCAAAGTAGCCATTAATTAAGACCTAAGGATTATATAAACAATAGTTTATTCTTAAGAAGAATACTTTTATCCCTAGATTGCACCATAACTAAATTATGAAAGTCATGGACGTATCCTTTGACTTCAACACCTCGTGTGCCTCCTGAATTGTCATCTAAAGGATTTACACTCCATGAATATGTCTAACCGTCATACCCTAAGGGTCTATAATAAATTAAAGACTCTTGATCTCTAAACACTCCAGCACAGCAAGCAAGACCTAGCTTACCATGACCAACATCATTCGTATTGCATTTTATCTAGGGAAGAATGTGAGGAAGCCACATCACCTTTTGATCCTTGGAGCATTAGGAGGATGGATTTTCACAGAAAAAAAGCTTTAAGGATTGAAAACTCATACATGTTGGGAGAGGCAAACAATGTCTAGTAATTACCACTCAAAGAGATATCAGAAAAGGTAGTATTGATGGAATCCCTCCAAGGGATATTTTTATTTTCTTTTTAAAACAAAATGAAGGAGCAGCAAAGTGCCACTACCACAAAAAATTAAAGACTAAAGGCATAAACTTACCTAAAACCTGCAAAAGTTTCTACAATACTAAGGGTGCGTTTGTTTTGGATTTTTTTTAAAAAAAATAACTTTTTTCATTCATTCTTAAGTGTTTGTTTAGGATATTTAGAAAAATTATTTTATCAAAAAAATCTATTTTGACCCTAAAATAAAAAGCTATTGGTATTAACTTTTCTCAAAATCTATTTTTTTTCAACAAGGAGGTAGCACATGTACATATTAGAACTCATTTTTTGAAAAAAAAAAGATTTTTATGGATAGTAGACAAACATAAATAACTTCAGATTTTTTTTAAAATCTTTAAAAATTAATCTCTAGATTATTTTAACACAAAATCTATTTTTTTTTAGAAGGTAAAACAAACCCACCCTAAATAGCAGCAAAAATATTAATGATAAAAATTTGAACCACCAAATTGAATTAAGAAGACCAAGCCACATAAGTAGCAAGGATGTTTAAAACATAACTAGTATCCAATTGCACACCAATAATCTCTTTCAACCTTCTCTCAAAGATGTAAATATGAATCTAAATTATAATCTCAAAGATTACATTTATAAACTATATTTACTACCTCTAGAAATCTTGTTCTCATTTGTAGGAATTTTATTGTGAATAAGTCTTCAACTAATCAAAGACTTTGAAGAATGAAATCTATTTGTTCCAAATCTTCTTAGCCAAAGAAACTACTTGACCAAAAAGTCTTTAATATATCAAAGCTCCCTCGAAGATGATATTACCATCAACATAGTTAATCCAAATAAGCTTATCATGACTTTTCAATTCAGTAATGGTGATCTTATGAATCAAAACTGCAAAATTAGGAACATTTAGCAGGATAGAATTAGGAATGTACCAAACATCATTCCTGATAAAGTTTATCTCCTATGCATTAAGATTAATAGACTTGATCTCTCCTATAAAACTTAGTAACGTACAGTGCATCATATTTTATTGAGTCATAATTTGAAATAGGTACATATTTATTAATTTTTTATTTCTGATTTTATTTGTATCAAGTGGATAAATTTTGTTAACACATGGCTAAAAATTATTTTATCTAAGTATTTTAATAACATATTTTTTACGCCTTACTAAGCGTTGGATTGACCTATTGACCTAATTACTTTGTAAAAGTATTTCTATTTTCACTTTATAAAATTGTATTAATTTCAGTTGTTAACATTGAAATACTAAATTTAATTTTAAAAAAAACATTGAAATACTAAATTCTTAAAGTGGACAATTGTGTTGATCTTTAAAAAATAATGAAAATGTCATCATTATTACGATAAATACATCATCTCTAATTAACACATCGTCTTCTCTCTATCATAGTAGTTTATTTCAAGAGTCTCACAACTTTTTACTAGCAAGTTAAAATAAATACATATATCTTTGAAAATAAAAATAGATAATGATTTTACAAAGTATACAAACTCTTAAAATTAAGATTATGTAGTGTTACTGATTAGTCATGTTATGTTTTTGACTTATGCATATCCTCTTGCACACCTTTAATTTGTTCTTACCTTGTATTTGATGCTATAAAATAAAATATCACCATATATCCGGACAGCTAGTGGTTTTGGATGTGCTACTTTTCTTAAAGATCGAATAGAATATTATTACAAGGACAATCAAATCAAATTATTATAAATCACAACCTCGTTAAGCAAGCTTTTTGCCACTACTTGAAACTTAAGGGTGCATTTTGATAAAGAAGAGATGAAAGTCTTAATTTTTTCTTGAATAGTCTTTTAAAATTTGTTAGGTCACAATATTGAAAGTTAAACACCATGAATGGTTACATTGAGCAAGAACAACCCAAAAATATTTTGGACACCACAATTTTATTAGGCTAGAATACAATGAGATCGCCACGTTGAATTAAGAGTAACCATATATAAACAATTTCAACATTACATGTATATTGAACTAAAACATCAAAGAATCGTCACACTGAACTTAAAAATCACGTACACAAGTTATTTGAATATCACATCTTCATTTAAAATTTCAATACATATAAAATATGAATATTCTTAACTATTTATATATATTCAACGCATATTTCTAGGACATCTTAGTCACTATTGAATATTGATATTCCAACACTATAGCCATAGTCATCAATTAAAATTTGATTCGACCTAATGAACCAAAGAATCAAATACCTTTCCTCGTCATCGATTACTTCCACAATTTGGGAGCATTGCGTACCCCAATCATATCACACTGGGGGATTCAATTCATGAATCAATAGTCAATTTGGATATTTCAAATGTTTATCGAATGAAACTTATGAGGATAAAAATTTAAATTGATTTGTTTTTCGGTGCCAAGAGTTCGATTCAGATAACATGCACTTTCCAAAGAGAAAAAAAATACGATAGTGAAAAAGCAAGAATGGTCCATCTATTATGGACCTCTAAATAGATGTAATTGAACAACTCAGTCAGTGAATATTAAAAGATTTTAGATTGAAACTAAAATTTTAGAACTCGTTTGATGCACAAGATACAATAGGGATATGATAGATTAAAAACTTAATTATAATCGAATAAATAGTAACAAAATAATTACTTATTATATCATGGGTTTGATACACTAATAAGAAACATTCAATATCGTTATTTACTATTTTAAAATTATCCTTGTGAAACAATTACATGTATCTTTTTGAAATTACTTTTTAAAATTTTATAAAATAAAAATAATACTACAAAATTAAATAATTTTGCATCATTTAAAAAAAATCCATTCACAGTATTAAATAAACAATTTCAAGTTTCTTTTTTTTTAAAAAAAAAAATCATGAGTAAATAAACAACTATATTTATAGATAAGCTAATTAAAGATATGACAAAATTACACTTACAAGAAAATCGCATTTTAATTTGCTAAAAAAAATTAAATTAATATTCACTTTTTTTGTAATTTTTAATAATAATTTTATTTTGAAATATTCTAATTTGAATATCATATTCTATCTCTTATAATGGTCACTCATCAACATACTATTATCATTGATGGTGACTCACGATGGTCGGCCGACGGCCACAACCATGGTATTATTAATATATGTATATCAAACATCTTTTTGATGTCAAATGAGTGTCCCATATAGGAGGTGTCCACCAAGAATTTACCAAAAATTTCATATACAAATAAGATAACTCCTCATCAACATGTAATTATCGGTCACTCCACCTAGTTCATCAATTAACCATGTCCATACAAGGGGTTTTTAAATAGATGAGTTTTATTTGAACAATTATTTTTTAGACAACTTGTAGAGTAACCAAAATATATAAAGAAATATAAGTATTGACACAAATCTCAAAACAACAGAGACATAAAGTGTACGGGAGAGAAAGTTAATCTCTGAATATATTACATATGCACAAATGAATTTTTATTTTGGAAAGGTCCGGCATAAAATATTTGATAAAAAAAATTGACTTATAATGATGATAGAACGAAATCCATCAATAAAAAATCAAATTTTATATAAGATAAATGTGAATATAGTATAGTGCAGTAAAACTGACTTTTAGTGATGGAAGTCAACTTTTGTTTTTTACGATTTTTTTTTCTAAGAAATATAAAACTTAAGTGCAATTAAGTCATAACTAAAATCATGTTCACCTCTCGGCCAACCCTTATCATTTTCCTGCATGCAGCATAAGTATTTGCATACGTGATAATTTGAATTAACATCTTAAACACGTGATGTCAATGTATTATGTATATAGTAAAAGTGTTTTTGAAAGATATCATGTCATGATGTTTGTCAATATGCCTCAAGGAATTGATCCATCAATAGCTTAACAGCTAAGTTAAATCTAGTTAGAAGACCAAATCCGATTCTAATGAAATTAGATAAATAATATACACATAAAAACACAAACTATTTATTACAACAGTTCGATCAATTATATCTACGTCTCTGAATTGTCAAAAAAAAAATCTATGTCTCTGAAAAAATTTAACTATCGTATGTTTTTTACTATACAATATGATGCACCGATTAAACATTGCAATCTAAATTACAAATTTAATTTGAACTTCTCAATTATGTTTGTTGGCATTTAAGCTCAATTTATTACCCTCGAGTGAATGTGCACTTATTTGTGTATAAACTCGTAATACCTCTCAAAAAAAAAACTCGTAATACCAAACAAATAGAACACAAGTCTTATCCCACTGAATACGATATATGAATCAAACATCGTGATTGTGTTCTATCCAAAATCATATTTTTCACCATCTCATAATTAGGAACAAACCCTAAAATATAAAAATATAAGAAACATGTTGATAAAAACAATTTGGTGTAGGTATAACCACGTCTACTATATATCCTGCCACCTTTCGTGATTCTCTAATAAATTATTAGTCTAACAAACATATTCGGTCCCTCTAGGTAGATAGATGCAATCCTAAAATACTATGCTATCTATCTATCTATCCTTCAACATGGACCTATATAAATACATATCTATGCCCTCTAACTTTACTACTCAAAAAACATTACAAACTAAAAAACAACTTAGAAACAACAATTTCTTTGTCCACATTTGTGAAATGGCACCTCAAGCAGATTTTGCTATTGCTAAGATTGGATATGAAATTGAAAAATTCTTTGGAAGGCAGAAAAGTTTTAGCAATAATAGCAACCCTCCAGCAACTCAAAATCTTTGTCAATACAAATTTTATCCAACCTATGGAGCTACTACTGTTACCAAAGTGGTGCACACAAATGTTGAAGATCTTACTTGCAATGAAGCTGCTTCAAGATTCATAGCAGAAAAGAGAAAAGATCAGCTTCAGGTTAAAGGTTTGGTTGGACAGTGATCATGACTAATTAATGTTGTAATACATGTACTTTATTAGTAGTATAACTTTTTTTTTTACCTTTTTGTTTTAAAATTTTAGAGGCCTTTTAATTTATGCTGTACTAATGTAGAAATCTTATTAAGCAGTAAGATTTATATACTACTGCTAATAGATTTAAATTACGGTCTCTAACTGTAATTGTGGCTGTAATATAAAAGTTTTAGAGGTCTCTGCAACGGCATCACAATTATAAATACTGCTGTATTTTTCCGCAATATCAAGGTTTGTAGTGTAACCGTAACCGTGACTGAAATATAGAACCATGTGTCCTAACTCCTAGTGTATGAAATATATATGTGTAAATCAACTCGAAGACTAGTCTTCTGTAGTTTTAAGGCTATGTTTGGATTGATAGTGTATGATGGAATGGAATTGAATAGATTAGTTAGATTTTAAAAAAAGTTGATGCTATTGAATTCCATTTCATTCAAGGTATGTAAAGAGCTAATATATGCTATCTGTTGTAAGCTGTTTTTTGTCATAATCCTAACTGCTTCTTTGTTGTGATTTTTGTGTACAATTAAGTTGCAAATCATGGATTTTAAATAATGAATAAATTCCTAAAGTTCTTAAAAAGTGATCTTGGTAATACCAAATTTAAGTTAAATTTTGTAAGCTGAATTAATTTTATGGGTTGCTAGCTATGTACCACATGCATCACCAGCAAGATAGCTTTTAAAACACAGTCTACAATCGCGATTTTGTCCACGACGACATCAAGCTTATTGTAACATTCGTGACTGCAACCTGATCTCGATTACGATTATATGTATCAACTGCATTTGACTATGATCCACAATATCAAGATCGCGACGCGATTGTCGCTAGATTAGTTGTTGAGTACTTGAATTTGTGAATTTGATGTCAAATTAGTCTTTTCTAAGAAATGAATTTAGATTAAAAAAAAGACCACAGTAATATTCATTTTATAAAATTAAAGACTAATACATAACAAGTAAATTGAGAAAGTAAATACTTGTATAGAATAATTTCATTGACAGTGACAGATAAAATATAAAAATATTCTCTGTTAATTTCAGAGAATATTTCAGGTATTGTGGTGACAGCATATTACTTTTCCACCAAAACTTTAATTTATTTTATCCTAATGGAATGTGGTAGCTAGAGAAAATATAGCCTTCTTTGGAGAAGATATTGGAAGAGCTAGAATTTAGGAGTTAAAATTACTACTACAAATTTTGGATTAATTAACATTCTCCACAGATTTAGATACTAAAAAAATAGAAATCAATGTTAGCCATTTATTTTACCACAAAACATGGTATGTAATATACAAAGGAAGAAAAAAAAAATAGGGATCATTTTAATTTTTCACCACTTTTTTCTCTTAGCCTCCACAAGGGGCCTCTAGCTAAATTTTGATTTTTGAAAATAAAAAAGTAAAAATAAAAAATACAAAAAAAAATTTGAAATTGAGATTCAATGGCCACTGCAAAAAAAATTGGTGTTTTAATTTTGTGCTTAATTTTTAATTATGTTGATGCTGGTCCAAGAATAAGGCCAATTGTTGGTCCTGATATCTACAAAGGTAAAAATGTAGCCAAAGATATTCTTGCTCCTGGTGAGAAAATTGTTAATGTCATGAGTTTTGGAGCAAAACCTGATGGAAAATTTGACTGCACTCAGGTAGTTTATATAAGATTATACATTTTGGCTAATTAATCATGTTGACTTGTGCTTTGATTTAATATTAGGTTTAGGGTCAAGTGTTGTTTATAATAAGCAGCAGTAAGAATATTTATAGATATTGTTTTTATTCTCTGTTGATAATTTTGAAGACAATGCGATGCTTAACAAAAATTGAAAATTTATTCTTTGGTATATTGGTAACATATTTTTGCTCATGTTGTGTACGAATCATGTGAAGATAATGTGATCATGCTAGATTTTACAACCATGTTTTGAGACAGTTTGAATATCAAATTTCATCTTTTGGTCATTAATGATGACAACATAATAGACAAAGCTTCATGATTAGACTAATTTGCATCTTGGAATCAAATGTTGTACGATTAAAACATCAAAATTTGAAAACAAGGAAAAGTAGATGAAGAAACTTGTATTCTTATGCCTTTGTTTTCACCTTATGCAAACAATTTTCCGAAAAACCGGTTGCGAGAGAAAATACATTATGCATTCCCAACATGTTCTTCAAATATTAGTCACCATTAAACGTCAATAGATACTTTGTATCTATAATATGGTTTAAAAAATGTTAAGAAACCATAAGGAAAGTGAATCAAATCCAAAATGATCTATCAAACTAGAATTCATAGGAAAAAAAATCAATCAAGCAATTTTTGCATGACCTCACAATGTCTAATAGACAAACTCTATGTTACACCTTCACTTCAAATCGAATGCACGTTTGGTATCTGATACATGTCGATATCTGACACAATAGTGACATATATAATTACATTCAATCATTTGCTTAATTAATGTTGTTTACATATCCACGTTAATGTCGTCCTCTGTATTCGAATTTGTGTCAGCGTTAATGTCGTCCTTATTTGGTAATACATTTACCTGCAGGCTTTCATGGATGGATGGCAAGCAGCCTGCAAGTCCAAAGTGCAAGCCAGGCTTCTAATCCCTTTTGGAAGATTCCTTGTTTCTTCAATGTTCTTTGCAGGCCCATGTTTGACTCCAGGGCCCATAACAATCCAAGTAGTAGGCACAGTTGTGGCCACAACAGATATCAGTGAGTATGAGGATGGTGAATGGCTCATGTTTCAGAAAATATCTGGCCTAAAACTTCTTGGTGGAGGTACTTTTGATGGCCAGGGTCAGTCTGCATGGAAACATAATGAAAACTGTGAAACTGACCCAACAAATCAATGTGTTAGAGCCCCTAGTGTACGTTCATCATCTTTTTTTGGTACATTGTTCATTAGTTAAATATGTTTTTAGTCTATAAAATCACGATCATTCATAATTCGTTTGTTACAGTGATTTTAATATTTAATAATTTTGAAATTCTTTTGAGTTAAACATGTTTCTCATATATCTCTTAGATAATTTCATCTGAGCTGTGTTATGAACTAAATGTGTATATCTCTCTCACAGTTGAAATTAGAACATTAGTTTGTCATGTGAGTCTAACCTCTTCGGTTGTACCTAACCTACATTGAAAAATGAAATTTTTTTTTATAGAGACTAAAACCAAAGGGTCGTGATTTTATCGAGCATAGAACATAGTTGACTATTTATAATTTGAAGTACCATAAATTAGTTCAGCATTATATAACCACTGTACTTTTGGAAATGCAGAGCATTTATTTTAACCAAGTTACTGATGGAATTATACAAAACATCAAATCTAAAGACCCAAAAGGCTTTCATGTATTTGTCACTAACTCTGCAAACATTAGACTTCGATTAATTAAGCTCAGTGCACCAGCTACTAGTCCAAATACTGATGGCCTTCATATAAGCCACTCAATCAATGTTAAAATATCTAGAAGCAGTGTTGAAACTGGTGATGATTGTGTTTCCATGATACAAGGAGTTAGTAATGTTACCATCAAGAGAATCAGGTGTGGTCCAGGACATGGTATCAGGTAACCTAAATTGCTTGTTACATTTTTTTGTATAAACATGTTTACTATATATGAAGCAATGATACAGACACATATATGAGACATGACATTGGGACAGTACACCGATATCAGTAATAATTTAATAAAATGGAAATGATTAAATACGTGTCGGTGTCATCTCAAATTCATACATGCATTCAAAAGAAGACTAAATTAAGGTCTTCGTTTACGGTTGGACAGAAAATCACTTAAGATCGAACATTGTTATTGTCTAGAAAGATATAAAAACTTTTTCGATTAAAAAATTAAACAAAAACTTTTAAAATTATAACATGAAATATTGATAGTTAATTTGTTTACTGTTCCTATGTCTATATGATAGTATTGGAAGTCTTGGAAAGTATCCGGATGAGATAGAGGTGAATGGCATTAGAGTCCAGACCTGCACATTAGTTGGCACAACAAATGGCCTTAGAATCAAATCATGGCCAGATAAGTATCCAGGAGCAGCAACAGATATTAATTTCAATGACATTACAATGGAAAATGTTAAGAACCCTATCATCATTGACCAAGAGTATGAATGCTCTCCAAATTGCCAAAAGAAGGTTTGTGTGTTCATATTTCTCTTTCTTTTTAATTCATTATGTGCTAAAAATAATATTTCCTTTTATCTTAAATATAAGTGGAAGTCCAAAACTTTTTGATTATAAGCAAAAATTTTAATTAAGCAAGCACAAGGGGTATTCGAAACACATTACAAAGAATTTGGATTTGACCACCAATCTACAAAAACTAGATTTTATTACTTTCCTCTTTGCAAATGAATCATGATCAAGAAAAACGCTTAGTTCGATCAACCACCTACATAAGATTTGCCACTTTGTCATTGAATAAAACATTGATCCACTCCGACCAAATACACTAAACTGTTGTTAACCACAAAAGATGAGACATCTTTTTTCCTTCGTTGCCTTTACACGCATTATTGAAGAAATTTTTCACCACATAGGCGTGCACCCAACAAATTGAAAATTCATCTGTTTAAAAATTGTATCCCACACTTCCAAAATCTTGGAACACAATGTCATTAAAACACCACAATCAACATTGTTGATGTGCATCCGATAAGACACTTCTCCTCTATAACTGTACTCTCGTTTGGAGTCTATTTTGCAATAAACGTCATCCAAATGTAGTGATTTTAGACGGTAATACTTTGATTTGTTGTAGTATGACTCAAAATTTGATGGATGGAGAATATTGTTGCTAAAAATATAAAAGATTTGTTTCAAATATATTTTGTGCTGAAAATATATTTATGGGCAATAAATATATTTTTGTACCGTATGAAGGACGATTTGATGCAAATATATTTTTAAAGGGAATATTATATTTTTGATGCAAAAAAAAAAAGAGATGTATCTTCAGTGTGATATTCGTTCCAAATTTATGAGTTATACTTTTACTATAAATACAGACCTTGTATCAGAGTAAACCTTGAGATAGAGGGGGTTGAAACAAGGGTTTAGAAATCAAACTAGGGTTTGTATAGAGTTTGCTCTTGGCAACAAACACCAGGGTTGGGTTGATTCACCTTGGGAAACACTATTAGGATTGAGTCTCTTGGTCACGGGAAGAGATTGGGGATTTAGGTAGAATTAGGCGGGAGACTTATTCTTGTAACTCATTGATATCTCTTTTGTAAAGTTACTCATCATTATGGTGAAACGGATGACTGCTCTCTCCCCCAGACTAGGTCAATTTGGACCGAACTGGGTAAACAGATTCTTTTGTGTTCTCTCTTTCTTTCTCTCGCTGTTTTCTACTTTTGTTTGTGATTATAACTTTCATACACTTTGTTTTGGTTGCTTGATTATCACTTGCTTCATACATCAAGTTTGTTATTGGTGTGATTTTCATTGAATTCACAACATGATTCATAAACGATTTACTGCTGCCATAAAATCGGCAATAAAACACATATCAAACACCACTTTGTAGCAAGAATTAACCGAGAAATGCAGCCACCTACACCCATCACGCACATCCAGCTTTGGGCTGAAAGCAGACAGTACCAAGCTGAAATTCTGCAGCAGAAACAGTTTCAGCGGAACTAAAAAAAACTGCTCCAATGCCAGCCCCATGCCCGTACACTCACATGCCAAAGTCCCTTGATCGCCACCTTTACATTTTACTTTGATTCCTCCATCCTCCTTAGGTACAACCTAGATAGTATGAGACTAATATGCTATGATGCGAGTTTGAATCTGCGATTCTCAACTTCAAGTACTTGGTCTGTGTGAGTTTTGTTGTTAACCTCTTTAGAATCCAAAAAGAATTGAATAAAATCACATGATGTAAGTTATATGTAATTTGATTAATAAACATGCTGATTCTAGTGTAAGCAATCTAACTATTTTTGTTGAAAGTGTGTAAGTACATGAGGTGCCTGATAAAAACTACATGTACATAAGGTGTCATTTTAATGGCAAGAGTTTGATATTGTCATCTCAATAGACATAGTTCAATTTTTTTCTGGGAAAATCTAATCCAATCTAATACTTCTTTTTTTTTATTGATTTTCAATTTCTTTTCATTTTTGTTTCGGATTGAATCGATTTATCAAACCTAATCAAGATAATCTTTGTTTATCTTATTTACCTATGTCCCATTCAATTTTGAAGTTGGACCATGCTAATATTGACACTATTTTTTTCCTTTCTTTATACAGCCTTCACTTGTGAAGATAAAAAATATAGGTTTCAGAAATATAAAGGGAACCACAACTTCTCCAATTGCAGTGGACTTAAAGTGTAGCAAACTATTCCCTTGCCAAAATGTTCAACTTCACAACATAGACCTCAGGCTTGGAGCCATGCCTACTAACTCTAGATGTGCCAACATCAAACCTATCTATGGTGGCTTACAAAAACCACCACCTTGTCCATAGGTGCCTTTAAAATTAATTACATGCTATTTATTGAATTACCGACAAAAATTATAAAGAAAAAATAAAATTTGTTTATGATTTAAACGTCGCTGTCACTCAGCGACATAATCATAAACAAATTTTATTTTTCTCTATCTCTAATTTTCTTCGCTAATTCAAGCATTTTTTTAGTGGTTGTTAGAACAATTTTTTGAACCAATTAGAATAAGTTTCAGTGCTATTTTCACCTGCTAGATGTGATATCCTATCCAACACACTTTTACAAGATTCTCATTCTTCATTTTCTTTAGAAAGATAGCTATTGTATAAAGAAATTAGTGAATTTAGTGATTTTGAATTTGTTAGCTTTATTTAGGTACAATGTAAGGAAAAATATGGTTTTACTTTTACCTTTTCCCTTTCTACGGACATTCAACCGCCTACCATCAGAGACTGAATCTGAAGGGGTTGAGTTGTTTCAATTTCAAAAAAGTTAGGCCATGAATTCATATTATTGATGTACATTAAGTGAATGATAGATCATTATTTATATGTCAAAGGATATGTTATCTTTATTCTTGATTATTAATTTCACTACAGTAATGCCAGCGACTTGACATCATGATTTACTAATTGTTACTTTTACCAATTGTAATTATGAGGTAGCTCGTTTGTTTTTAGAAGATACGAAGAGAAATTATATTTGGACAACATTTTTATATATAATGTTTTTTATGGAATTTAGTTGTGGAGAATAAATCGTTTAATTAAACTCTGACTTTGTAAGACATATCAAGTAAATATTTGAGATCGTCAATATTTTAAAAAGATCGTCAACTCTATTAAAACTTTGTCCTCAAATTTAAATACTTATTATCAAGTATGTCTTTATACTTCCCTTAAAAAAAATTATATCTCTGTATTTTAACAACTTACTATCAATTTAATCTCAATCTTTAATAACTTACGATCCATTTAGACTCTAGCATGTTTTCAAACTAAAGTATAACACATGTTTTTCGGGAGGAAGAATAATACATGTCAGCATTTGGAAAATTCTAACTAATGTTTGTATGTCATTGTTTAAGAATGAAGAGACCTAATTTTTACATAGAAAATGATATATTTATTATTTTGATAAATTTTTAGCTTGTATTTTTAAAGCATATTTTCTTTTTATGAATTTTTAAAAAAAAAAAATTCTTTGAATGATGAATTTCTTAAACATTATCTTTGTAAATTGGAGAAGGAGAGAATGGGGAAGAAGAGGATTCAAATATACTCAATAGGTCCTTTCATTTTATTCCTCTCAACAAAATATTCCTTTCATTTTATTGTTCAAGAACACGTGTTCATCTTTTCTAATAACCTTTTTTACTAGATTCTAGTTCTAGCTATACACCTTTTTCTTTTCTTGATGAAGAAATTCTAGCTATACACCTGGTTGTTCGTCATGGGGGCTAGAAGGAAACTACTAGAATGGTCGTTGAGAAATTCCACCAGGGGGGCAAAGGTGGAAGAGACAGAAGGTAAATAAAAAAGAAATGCTATTTTTCTATCAAGACCTTGCAAACAAGTGTCCCAATAAAACATTGTATTAAGTAGTACAATTAGGAGTGAGCAACAGCCGTATTTGATGATTTTTTTTTTCAGGAAGCCAGATGATATATTTGGTTTATAAAAGATAATTAGAGGAAAGAAAGGTGAGGGGAAAGGAATGTTAAAAAGTGGAAAATAAGGTGATTTTAATTTTAGTTATTTGATTCGAGAGAAAGTAAAAGAAATGAAAGGTAAAAACTTTTTCCCATTGTATGGAAAATAGGAAAGAAATTGGTATTATTTTTAAATGATGAAAAAAAACCTAGAAAATAGAATATGACAAAAAGAAAGTGGAGTTAAAAAAGTGGCTCATTTTCTCCAAAATAGAGAGACGGAATATTTGTGAGACCCACTCCACTTTTTTTTTTCACTAAAGTACATAATATTAATTGCTGGATATAATCGAAAATAAATAATTAATATTGTTTTGAAAACTGAAAATGACATTCATTTTAAAATATAGAGTAGAAAATATTTGAAAAGTGTGTTTTCTTTTGTGTAATTTTTCTTTTCCCTTCCCTCGTTCCAAACAAAGTATAAGTACATAAAGCGCTTAAATGAGACAACACAAATATCTTCTAACTTAACTAAGGTCCTGAGTTTTAATTCAGCATCACTCATGCAACAATTTTGTGTGTGGAATTAGTCATTGCAGTTGTGCACGGAAGATATACAGTTTACAACAACAATCAAACCTTATTCCACTGTGTAGGGTTGACGACATGAATCAAACGATATCATAGTGTTCCGGCAAGAACCGTGTCTTTATCCAACTCATTTATCTCTATATCCTTCCTAATAGTTTCTCTTCTAGTTTATTTAGGTCAACCTCTACCTCTAGTGATATGATATGACTCCCCTCCATCTAATCCACTCTCCTTACTACATAACCACGAATCTTCTCTCTACATTACCAGCACCCCTAAGTCTAGTTTCTACTATCTTTTATACTATATATATATATATATATATATATATATATATATGCTACACCAACTCCCTCCAATGTCATCATTTCTAATTCTATCTCATCTAGTTTTACCACACATCAAACGTAACATTATCATCTCTGATACACTTACTTTATGTTCGTGTGAGTTCTTTATCGTCCAACACTCTATCTCATACAACATTGTCGGTCTTACTGCAGTCCGATAAAATTTTACCTTCAACGGAAAAATATATAAGTGCTTTAACATTCCTTTTTTATTCATAGGTTCCTCCATTTGAATAATTCTATTTGAAGCGTGTCGAATATTAAATATGGATATCTCTCGTCAAGATTCAAATTTTTGTCACAAAACAAATTAATAGTCCTCTTTGATTTTTATAAAAAAAAAACAATAAACTTTGATTAATAATGCATTATTAATAATTTTGCAATAATCTACCAAAAAATATAAGAAACCAAATACTCGTTTCAAAAAAGAAACAAAATACTTATGATGAGTGCATTGGTTTTTTAGTTCCCCCGTGCCGGCCTTGTATAAGTTATACTTTTGTCAAAAGTTCATCTTGAAGAATTTTAAATTAGAATGTCTAAATCTAGATTATTGAAAGTGCCAAGATTGTTTTACTCACTTCACTTCATGTGATAATAATTAATTTATGACTATGACTGTTTCCTTGCCTTTTTAATTTACATCAAATCGTTTTTATTGTAAAACTCCTTTCAGTTAGTGATACAACAAAGAAACTATACACCATTACAAAGAAACTTGTAAATGTTTCTAAAACTTGCATAGTAGTAGTTAATAATGAAATTTATGAGACCTTTCAAAAAAAATTATGAGAGAAATATAAGTTCATGAATTACGTTTACCGTTAAAGTTCAAAGGAAAAACAACAAAATTTGTATAAACATTTATTGTACCAAAATAATGTTCAGCATAATTCAAGAAACTTGAGATTATAAATAAAAGAGATAAAGAACAATTAGCTCCATTGTTGTTAATTACTATAGATTCTAGATTATAGATAGATTTAGTAAAAAAAAAAAATCAGCAGAAGCTGCAAAATGAAGAACATGTTGGCATTAAGCATAACTATAGTACTAGTTTATACAATTAGTTCTCAATTTGGCATTGCATTTTCAATAGCTTTAGGAGAAACAGAGCATCAATGTGATTCCTTTGCCGCAGATTGCATCCGTCTCGGTGACTCGGCCGAATCGCGTGCCCCATATTATAGCCCTGATGATTCGGCCGAATCACCGGCACCAGACATCAGCCCTTCTGCAACCTATCCTGAATCTAGTGAGCAATATTTAACAAAATTAAGATACTTTGATGTAACTCTCTATGGAGCAGTGGCTGATGGGAAGAATATATATAGTAGCTATATTTGATAATGGAAAGACTATTATTCAATTTATAGTCCATATGTCATCAAATAGAGTCAGAAATGAAGTGGATCCATTGTTTAGGCATTCTCATTTGGAGTATATTTCCAAAAATTTGTTTTGGACATTTATCTCTATTTCATGATTCAAATTTATCAAACTTGATTGAATTGGTTGGTTGACTTATGAACTAAATTGATTGACAATGTTCAATATCATGGACTAATTTTCTATTTCGAAAATTTGAAGGACGAAATTATCTAACATTTAATTACAATTTCGAAGATCAAAATGGTGATTCACTCAATGAAAAAGTGCTTGTAACTTAGTTAAAACATTTTTTAGATTGGTGGAAGAAGTTAAGTCATTGGATTGGATCGTGGATCGGAGGGTGATCATCTAGGTGTCTTTGAAATTGAATGTAGAGAAAAACTAATTAATCTAAGTTGAATTGTGGCTACAATATGGAAGTTTGCTACCAAACAGCACTTAAAAAGTAAGTATCCCTTTTTTTTTTTAAGTAACGTAGTGGCTAAAGTTTCACATTTTGAATTAATTGCAGCGTATTTATATTCATCCTCTTGTGAATTTGGATCATAAAATATGGACTTGTTCTAAATCAGTTCTCACTTTTAAAGATTTTTATATATTTTTTAGGCATTATGGTAATATTAATACCTCATGGTCTTCCCTCTAAAAAAAACCTCATGGTCTAATTTAATTTGACATGTTACGATCCTTCGTTCTAATTATGTTTTTGCATGGAAATTATTTCTTGATACATTCCCTCTAGAGTTGTGGTTGTTAGTTGGTTTGAATGCGTATCATTTTCCATACAATTGTTGAAACTATAGATCATTTATTTTGGTCATGTCCGTTTGTTTTAGAATTGGCTTAGTGGTAATTTGGGAGCAAACAAATCTTATTCTCTGAATTATTATCAGATCTATGGGAGTTTACAAACCTCATACCCTGAACTTAACTTGTTAATTAAATTAACAACAATTGTCTTTATATACTTATGTTTGTCATCATCAAAAAGGAGGAGATTGTTGAAACAAAATGGGTTTGTACAATACCCCTGAAGTTTTGATGATAACAACGTATTAAAAGAACAATTGGATATGCTAATATAAGTTCAAGTGTGTAGGACCATAAACTAAAATTCATAATGTAAAATCAAGTTTTGGTTATGGAAGAACTAATACAAGAGCAATTGGAATCTATAGAGAAGCTGAAGTTCATAACAGAATCTGAAGAACACTAGACTCTGGAGTTGTGTGGCTTCTGAAGGATCAGACTCTGCTGGACTCTGAAGAAGTCGCTTATGAAGGTCATCAAACTCTGAAGAATGAAGACTCTAAAGGACATGTTAGACTTGTCGTCTTCTAAAGATGTCACCATCATGTCTTCTTTTGACCACGTGCAGAAATAGACAACGAACTTCAAGGCCAATTGGATTGAATGGATAATTTCTTTTGAAACAAAGGAATTTCAAATGTCTTTTCAACGACATTAACCAAATAAAGAAATATTCCAACGTTCATGATCAAGCTTCTCAAAGACTGTAATCCATGCGCTGACACTTCACCAACGTCTCTTATTTCCTTCTCTATTTAAGGAGCGGAAGATTTGAAGAAATCAACAGTAGACTCTGTAATTTTTACAAGTGTCATTACTCTGCCAAATTGAAAAGCGTATAAACACTTAAGAATTTTTTACCAAGTTCATACCTTAGAAATTTTAAACTCTAAAGAGTCTTACTATGTTTTGTAATTTCTTACACCTCTAATTGCATATCAAGTGTAAATGTAAATTATCTTTTATTTGATTAAGATTGCATATCAAGTGTAAATGTAAACTATCTTTTATTTGATTAAGTTAGATTGTGAGAAGTCTCCTTCAGTTGCGATTGAGCATTAGAAGTCTCTTGCTTGCGTGCTCGAACATCTGGAAGTCTTTTGCTTGTGTGCTTGAGCATTTGTAATCTTTAATGATTATAGTAAAAATCACTTGAATGTACAAGGGGACTAGACTACTCTCGATTTGCAAGAGGAACCTGCATAATTGATTTATGTCTCTCTTTCTGTCTATGTGTGTTTGAGTTAATCCGTTGTGAAATAGACTTTGAACCCATTCAGACTCTAACCAACAAAACAGTCAGAAAAAGTTTGTTAGTTTAAATGTGTGACGTGTTGTTGTTATAGTCCTGTTGAAACTTGAAAAACATGAGCCACATTTGAAGACTAGATTCTCTAACTAAGAAAGACTAAACTCACTAGTAAAAAATCGAGTAAATAGGCGATTACCCCCTGAAATTGTAAGTTTCGTCAATTACCCCTCTGAAATTAACAAAACTTCAATTACCCCCTCGAAATTTCACAACGTTAATCAATTTACCCCCACCGTCAAATTTTTCTGTTAGTGAACATGATGTTTGCAAATACCCCCCTGAAGTTTTGTACTTATGTGCAAAATGCCCCTCGAGCTTAAAAATTTATATATTTTTTTTCTTATAGGCAAACAATTAGCATTTAAGTATTAAAGCTAACTATTAATTTTGGAGTTTGGGAAAACTACATGCATATATACATCAAAATAGGCTTGTACCTGTTTGCTTTTCCCATAGTTTTTTAAAAAAAAATGGGGAGGGAAAAAATGGGTATTTATTAAAGTGACAATAATGGTTATTTTTACAACGGTCCTGAGAGAATTCACACTCATCACTTTGAGTTTACCAGGCTTAGACTTAGCATGAGTAGCAATAAGGAGAAACAAAGTCGCAATTAAAGAGTGTGCATCACCTTCACAAGACAAAAACAAGATTAGTACATAATTAGATGTGAACTAATTTTCCTGTATAAAACATGACACAAAACCTTTTTTTATTTTGATGCTAAAACAAGCCAAGAACCTTGGAGCATAACTCACACTTCATAGAATAATATAAAGGCTTTCTATTTCCCAAATAGTTCACATAGTCTAAGATTTAAGGTTTATGCATTTTCCTCTAATATGACATGCAATGTGAAAAATAAAAGATCAAACCTCAAATTAGTTCCTATTTTTAAGATGGTATCATTCATTCACTTCTCTAGATTAAATTTAATAAATCAATCATCAAGGAAATCACTATGTTACCTTTCTATCATATTTCCCCCCAAATAAATAAATAAAAAAGAACAACAATAGTTCTCATTACACATAAAAAAAATATAAATTTTTAAGTTCAGGGG
>Ga0228710_1003346_pt1 | contig 25540 bp, 15 predicted proteins | sample MedpolnodulmetaG_FD_177995 | JGI IMG/M metagenome (GOLD analysis project Ga0228710, IMG submission 177995) | Root nodule microbial communities from Medicago polymorpha collected in Santa Monica, California, United States - pink nodules | ecosystem: Host-associated > Plants > Roots > Nodule...
CTTGGAAGTGCAAGGGGGACAGGACTACTTCCGGTTTGTGGAAGGAACCTGTATAATTGCTTGTGTTCTTTCTTCCTCTGTTCTTTACATTTATCTGCTGCACAAAGACTCTGAACTCACTCAGACTCTGAACTACTTCAGACTCTGAACCTAAGAACAGTTCTTCAGAACGTAACAGAAGAAGTTTTTAATTTCATATATTTGGTCTACTAAAACTTACCAAATTTGGTCGATTATAAATTAACTCACATTAAACTATAATATAGTTTTGGTCTACTAACAAATTAACTCACATTTATAATCATATTTATTTTATTTATCTAATGAGAGTATGTACAAACAAATCAAACTAGTTGCAATCAAATTATATCAATTAGGGTGACATCAACAAGTAAGTGGTCAAATGTTTCTTTGTCTGTCAGTACTATGTCTGAACAAGATGAGACAATGCTTAGTAACTAGTGTGAACTACTGTAGAACTTTTTTACTTTACAGATAGTACCATACAGCTGTATACCACACACACTCGACCAATAATAATGGATTATTTATTAAAAATATAATTCTATTTATAAATTTCTTATTTTTTAAATGCCATCATTTTCGTATGCTTGTTCTTGGTGTTCTTAACCATTTTAAATTTTAATTGTTCAACCTTCATGCATGTTCTTTCAATTTCCCAGATTTAGAACAAAAAATTCATAAGCAATTTTCTAGATTTATGACAACAAAAAGCCAAATTCATATTCCAAATTTAAACTATCAGATTCAAGACCATTTCATTTTCCACATTTAAACTAACAGATAACAACACATTAGTACAAAAAACACTTTTTAGTGTTAGTCCTTAAGTCGGTTGACTTTTCAGCCAACTTAACAAAGGACGCGGTGGTAGTTCTGTAATTACTTTTAACTTTGTTAGGCCAGTTCTTTGGTGGCCCGACTTAGCAATTATAAAAAATAAAAAGCATGGTCATTCTCATTAAACTTTAAGTCTCTTAATTGACCAACAGTCTTACAAAAAATATTTTGTAGGTCAAGTCTCTTTGACCACTCGACTTAAGAATACTTTAATTCTTTTTTTTTGTTTTTTGAGAAATGGAATACTTTAAATATGTTAAATATCATACTGAATTAATTAATAATAGAATATAGTTTTCCCACTTTCTTATTTCTCTCACACTGATCTTCTTTCATCTTTAGGAACCCTTACGAAACCCTATGTCTCCAGTTCACTATCTTCTTCTTCTTCAATTCACCATCGTCTTCTCAGATTATGCATCTTCGTATTCTTATTCTTCTTCAATTTCACTTCCCTTCTCTTTCACTCAGAATAGAAAAGATTTGTCTCTCACTCCAAATTCAAATCACTCACTGAGAATCATTGAGAAAGCCCAAAATCAATTCACTATTTTCTCAACTCATGGCAACAGAGACCACTCTAACCTCTCGTCGATTTCACCAAAATTTCATAAATTTCATATTTATCTGTTTCGTTGATTTTGGGGGGGTTTCAAAATTCAATTCCATTACTCGTAGGACTACCAGCATGGTCATTATTCTTTCCAACAATTAAGAGTCTGAGGAAAGAAGTTGTTCGCACCATAGTTATCGAAAGCGGTTTCGCCAATTCGGAGAATCAGAGTATATGGTCTATTCACACACTTGGCTTCCCAGAAAACTAATTATTATACGTAAGCATATAATAAACCCCTTTGGTTTCTATCTTTTTGTGATATACTAGTCAAGTTTAGTTACTTTGTGAAATTAGTATTTTGAACCTACTTGTATCAACATTACTAATTTTGAAGTCTTTTATGATTTTCAATACAGGAAATAGAATAGAAAATCCTAAAGTGGGAAATTGGTTATGGGACATAATTGATCGAGAGTTATAATGCTAACCATAGGGATCTCAAATTGGTGAATGGGATCCGATGTTGGTAAGCACAACAGAAGCAATATTGTGTGATATTGAAATTAGAGTGAAGAGAGAGATATTAAGAGGAAGATATTTTGCTCAGAATGAATTACTTTCTCATTAGGGTCCACTAAGGAATATATATAGGAAAGCCAATTCTGTTACATGAGATATTTTAACTAATTACCGCCACCTCAGCACACATGCTAGAAGTGTGATACAAAGGAAATGCTATCATATAAAAAGACATTAATTCAAATATATATTTATATAGCTAATGTTTTAATTCATATAAGCCATTTGTTTAGGCACTATAATAGTACTAAGGTGGTACTGTGACAGGTTATATAAACAAGGAAAAGACAACATCTATGACTATTGGTGTTAGAAGATGAGTTATGAGATGGAATTTTGCCAATGTAAAGTGAGTGTAAAGAGATAATAAACAAGGATAAGACAGCATCTATGACTATTGGTGTTGTTTAGAAATATGAATTGCAAAAGAGGTTCAATTATTTTTAGCTAGGTTTTTTCTTTCCTCAAGATTTTATTAAGAGAGAAAGTGGTACTATGAAGTGAAAAACTCCAAAAAATTGATACATTATTGGCGTCATATTCTTATCTGACACTTCTATGGGTATAACACTCCTTGAAAAGTGTTGTCAAATAGCGGCTATAGCGTTATAGTGTAGTCAAATAATAAAGATTTTACCCACTCATCGGTTCACATTGTCGATAAAGATTTTTGTCAGAGTACCCTCAAAAGGAAGAGGAAAGTGTAGTTATTGATTATCGGTTATCCTGCTTTATAATCTTTATTCAGTTACTATATGTTAGTTTTTTACTTTCTCTATTAGCCTAAAACTAAAGTTTGACTTTGCAGGCACAAGTCAGATCAAATTGAGGAAAGATTAGAGGGTCCTGCGAAGTCTAATTCTTCAGGTTTTGTTTTCTTTTGCATATTTTTGAGTCCTGGACAGGAAGTTGTTGTGCTAACTCAAACTGGGATGTGGTATTCTAGCTCTTGGTTAGTTGACTTTTGGAGTTAATGACCCTTTGCATATGCTTTCTCTTATGAGGGTGGCATCCGACAATATTTTGCATGTAGTTCTCATTCGAGTCAAATTTTGATTGAGGGTTGTGTGGTTCGACCAGAGGTTGGGTGTGAGCTTGTTTGGATTTTTGCATTGCTCTTTGGTAATTGACAGTCTTTAATTTTGGAGCACTTTAGTATTTTCAATCCTTTTTGTATTATATTGTTGGTTTTATGTTATGTTGCTGCCTCCTGATAGTATCTAGTGACTGATCCGGTGTATTGTTATGGATATCTTGTGCTTGTCCATTTCTAATAAAATTTCATTTTTTATAAAAAAAAAATTTATAGGGGTTGTGCTGAAAGTCAAAGGTGTACCTGTTGGCAGATGCTTTCGACTTCAATTGTGACTTATTACCAGGTGAGTTATTTGGTGCTCTCAGTGAGGAAAAATATGTTATTGGTATATGGTCTTCATGCGATTAAAATGTTACCGTTGATTGTGGACTTAAATAGTGAAAAGTGGATAAAATTTAAGGACCATTAACCAATGCATTGAAAACCCAGATCATGGTCAACTAAGAAAAAGTAGTAAATTTTATACCTTTCCTTGTCCACCTCTGGCATTCCGACCACTTGTAGCTCCATTAGACCTGTAAAGTTGGAATTGATTTCTATTTAGTGTTAGCTCATGGAATTGAATAAAAAGGAGTACTATCTAACTTGCAGTTTATGCCATGCTTGTAGTTTCATCTCAATTATTAAATCCTGTGGATTATTAAAGTTAAATAAATCTGGTAACAGGATCATATATTAAAATAGTTTAAATTCTAACTAAAGAGAATTTAAAACATAGTTTAAATTCTAACTAAAGAGAATACCAATAGGAGGTGATTTACATATTAAGCAATTCTACCAGATAGCATTCTCATTGGAGGGTAGAACTTAAAAGGGCATGACACGTAACATGTTGTAATGCTTCCACAAAATAATTGAATATATATAGTAAATAAATTGTTTTTGAAATATAACGTGTAGAATTATAGGTGGACCAATTCAATAAAAGTTTGCAAATGTTGGATTATAGGGATGAGATACTTATTAGGTATTAAACCATGAGCAAATCTATACAACTATGTTGATTTTCTTTTTTGATCATGCAATAAATTTAAGCGCAAATTTAAACAAAAACTTATCCAAATTTGGATTTAATCATTTTTGTTTTTAATTAATTGTTACGTATATGAGTAATACTAAAATTAGTTTTTATCTTGACAGTAATAGAAGCACTTTTCTATCACATTTCTGTTGATTGTTTTAAACATTCATCTTGAGTTGAATTAAATGTAAAATATCTTTGTGAGTCATACCTATAGGTTAATTTTCTAGATTTCTTTTGCCACAACGTTAGCGCTTAGGCAATCATGCTTTGATGCAGAACACACATTTGTGTTAATATAGTGAAGAATAAAAACAATCACATGCTTTCAGTACACTCACTTTTACATATCAGTTACTGCTTATTGAATGGCTTCATGACCCTAAACCCCATAACTAATAGAAAAAAAAACATTCAGAATAAGAAAACAAATGTGGCAGGTGGGCTGAAGGACCCATTCTCGAGTAACAAATAGCTTTCTGTTTTGTCATCACGTTCAGGAGCTCATGTCTACCATTGTTTCTTATTTTTTAAGACATTTTCTTAGAGCAATTAATTACAAATAAGTGGTGATAAGAATAATGAAATTTTTCTTATGCAGTAAATGATCAATAGTACTATCTAACTTGCAATTTATGCCACGCCTGTAGTTTCTACATTTCAATGTTATCTATCAATTATCTAAGAAAATAGAAATGGTTAAATATATTCACATGGATCGGTGTTGTGTTGGACAACGCACACATTTTCAATCTAAACTTTAGGTACTATCTAAAAATAATAATAATTAATGTGAGTTTCTAAAATGGGTGTGTGATTGCTAGCATGTCCAGTCCAACTGTACATATTTGAGTTTTAGACAAAAGTTATTGTTGTTTGCATTGCGTGTGTATTGTTTAATATGCATTGTGTATGTCCATGCCTTCTGATTGAGAAAACATCAAATAATAGAATGTCAAACTGTGTTTGCATGGTATGGGTGACCTTGCATTGAGAAAAATTGACTGAACATAGGTTGCAGGACAGTTAAATGCTTGTTTTGTCTGTTAGCTAGCCTCAGAATATATAACCTTAAAGGTCCCGAGAAGTTGTCTGAACACAAGAATGAACCTAAGTTAGAGCCTGGTGCTTGGTTTCATAAATGTCACAGAATGGCAGCATATAAGAAACACCCAACCTACAATTATATACAGTGTGCAGTTATGCATATTAAATTTGATGATAAATTTGATGTTGTAGGATTCTTTAGTGTCAGACAGATATGTGTGAAATGGACGTAAGGACATCATAGTGAAAGCCCTTGAACACCCTGGTCGTGTTCGTGGTGTTGGTGGAGGTGTGGGAATTCGAGAATACGTTGGATCAAAATATCATTCCGCCTCATCTGTTATCAGGGATGCCCGACGAGCAGCCTTGACTAAGAAGATTACACAGGACGTGCTGCAGTCTCTTAACTCTCAACAAAATCAATATTTCCCAATTTATTCTCCTAATACCACTCAACATGTTAGCACAAAGGGTAATTGTTCTATTATTCCACAAACGCCAGATGATGAAGAGGATATCCCAAAAGAGTGTGAATTGTATATTGATGGAAACAGTAATGTGGTGGCACATGCTAATGTGTACAACCTAGGGCCTACTATACACAATCAGGTGCTAACTAATGATATGGTTAGAGTGGCTGATACCAAGGTGATAGATGCAAAGGCCTATGCCCACTGATGAGGTGACAACAATTGCTGAGACTGTCAACACTTTCATTAAATGGCGAAAAAGACTTTTGCGAGTTATTGCTATTAAGGTATTTATTATATTTATGTCTATCACTATTTACACTTGATACTATTTAGACTTGTGTAATTTTTTATCATAATGGTTTAGGATGTTGATATACCTATGAAAGTTGATGTTCCACCAAAAAAGTCGGAACATAGTGAAGGCAATGTATATGGAACAAGCTTTGAAGTTTAAGGCTGAACAACATATTGGGATTGATATTGAACTACCAAGGGACGATATCATGGACTTGTGTTTGGGTAAAAAAGAATTTCACATCACTATTTTGCAAGTGTGGCTGACGTAAGTATATTTTGTTTGTAAATTTAATGGCCATTCAATTACTTAATTTTATTTATAATGTAATTTTGTTTCACTATCTTAGGTATCTACACCGTCGTTGTGTTGAATTGATAAAAAATGGCATGTACGGATTTCTTGATCCACATTACACTCTTAGTCAAAATGACCAAGTTAGTGTTCAAACCTACATTCAAAACACGATGAACCATAATAAAAAGGATTTGTACCTAGCTCCTTACTTTAACAAGTAATTTTTTTGTACATGAATTGTTGATTCGTAAGTCTTTATTGTACATGAATTGTGATATGTTTAATGATATAAGTTTAACGATTAAGTATTAATTATTGTAGAGCTTTGGAAGGTTATAATAAGCTACAACGGATGAGAAAGCATAATAAAGTAGTATGGTTTTATCCCACTGTAAGTTTACACATGCTACTGCTTCATCTATCATCTTTGTGGGGTTTCTGTATTAAATATATTCTATTTTAAAAAGTATTTACCGACTAAACGATCACATTTGATCATATTCAATTTCAGAGTCGAAGGCAATCGATTTGTCATGAGAGTGGATATTTTGTCATGCTACTTATGTTGAATATTGTATCCGGTGGTGTTGTGGATTCATGGATGTAAGTGCGTATAAGATTTTTTTGAACAACTATTATAAATTAATTAATTTTATTTTTATGTTTATATGATAAACTAATATTACGTCATCATTAATTTATTCAGATATTTGTGGATTCAACTCCCTTTCAAAAGGATGAAGTTAAAAATGTTCAAGAACGCTGTGAAAATTTGATTATGAAACTTATTGAAGCAAATACAGAGTCATCTTAGTGCAAGACTGGTTTTTCAAGCAGGCGGGGAGTAAGCTTTAGTGTGACACTGGTTATTATTTATTTTTTTTAGCAGTTGGGGTTTTAGCTTAGTGTTAGCCCTGTTTTGAGTTTTTTGTACTATTTGCCATTTTTATTTGCATTTTGGTTCTAATATGTACTTTACTCTGCCAGGGCAGTGACTATTTACTTTCATATGACATTATAGTTTTATTTAATTAGTACATGTGGATTTTGGTTATGGTCTGCTCTTCAATTTATCTTTCTACTACTACAAGTTAGTGACATTAGATATTCTGCATGTATGTGGTGAACAAATAAAATGGTTGCAGGAAAACAAATGGAGCATATTTTGCATGTATGCTATATTAAAATGGTAAAATAACTGAACTTTTTAAGTCGGTTAAACTGGGCGACTTAAGAAGTTAATATGATGCCTTAAGACGGTTGTTAAATCCGACTTAAAAAGAAAATACTTCTTAAGACAGGAGCTATTAGGTCGGACGCGTACTCGACTTAAAAAGCTCTTTATGTCCGACTTAAAAAATGATGCCTTAAGACGGTTGTTAAATCCGACTTAAAAAACCCTTTTCAACCGACTTAGAAAGGGTTTTTTGTACTAGTGAGAGAAACCAATCAATGTAAGATTTAAGGAACCTTGAGAGAAACCAATCAATGTAGGCTTTAAGGAACTCTAAAAGAAATCATAAGAGAAATGAATGATTATAAGAGTGAAGGAAACACAAGAGAAACCAATCAATGTAAGATTTAAGAAACCTTAATGCTTAATGAAACTTTTGTTTAACATATGTGATTTCTACATTTGATCTTACGGAACCTTTTTCATTGTACCACATCATATATTTATTTTCTAATAAACTAATCGAGTTTATTTTATCTTTACAAATTTTTATTCAATTAAGATGTTTCTACCACCACATTCTATATTTTCTCAACATAATTATCTCCTATTAATATGCATGAACACCTAACAAATTATTTTACCACATTTTAATTAATGCTTGTGATATATACAATAAGGAAAAACTTTTAGGGGGTGTTAATATTATGTTTTAATTCAGGCTTCATAAATTTTGGTTTGGAACTTACAGGCCCGTAACCATTCACCCATAAAAGGCTGATGGTCCATCAAATAAATTTACATTAAACCAACAGTAGGTGGGGTCTGAATTTTTGAAGTATTTATATAACCAAAAAGTGAACAAAAGATTACAAATAACAAATCTGAACCATTGAATATATATATTAATATATCTATGGCTGAAACACAACTTTCCCATCATAGGAAAGCTTTCCACTTTCCCATCACAAACGCCACCATCATGAGAGCTTAGTGAATTTAACTTCCTTTATTTGTATGTGACTCTATTAGCTGTTTTTATAGGCCTTCATGTCCTAATAAGTTTTTGGTAGATTTGTATGTAGATTTTTAGTTTGCATGGTATGGTTAACACCCAAAGGTTAATCATTCATTTGATCATGTTTCTTAGTTTTCATGGTATACACATTCCAATCCTAATAAAGTTAGGACCTTTGACAAAATCTGAAGTCATTGGAACATTATAACCAAATTTGCAAAAAATACCACAACAAAAACAACATCATATAGAAAAATAAAAACAACATAAACACTAAATCTGGACCCCTATACTAAAAAGAAAAAGAAAAAAAAAACTGGTAGAATCCCTTAGATGTTCAATAATATCTACGATCATACCCGCAAATCATTACAGGTCTGTTAAAGACTCATCACAGTTAACAAAGTAATTCAAATACAAGATTTCAAAATGTAAATAAAATATAAAAAAGTGCATTTAAGTTTATTACAAGATAGACCAACAAAATTAGATAGAAAGAGGTGATGCTCATATTCTATGGGTGTAAAGTGTCTGTCATGCCAATAGCATTCAGTACGAGGAATTTTTTATAATCATCACAACCAACCCCTTTCAATCTTATGCTACACTAAAAATCAATTAACAAAAAACAAAGAATTCCAAGCTTTTTTGAATTCAAAAAATGTTGTGCTGATATTTAACTCCAGACTCGTGGGTTACAAGAGATGAAGCTGATAGACAACACCAAATATTTGAGTTTTTTTGTTCAGACTCTAAATCCAATTAAAAGGGATAAGAGGATCCTTAGTTAAAAACTCAGTGACACTAAACAGCAGTATATTACAATGATTAAGAGAACAGAACAGTTAAACAGAACAAGAACTGGCATAGCTATAAACAACAATCAAAATTTAAACCAAATTTTACCGCAATAAAATTATGGTAAAAATTAGTGGTTGGCTTGGGATCTTGGAGTTTGATCCTACAAAGGCCTCAAGGCTAAGGTGCCAATTTCGGTGGGCTAAATCCGCTTTGAACGGGGCCCGCAAGTGGGCGATGGGATGGGTCCCCTCATATTAGATTCTTGGATCAGATACTAAGTTTTCAAAAACATAAAAAAAAAAAATATGGTAAAAATACAGAAATATGATGATTTTGAAACACAATGAAAGCCTCATTCAATCCATTAATGTCATATGAATGTTCCTTCACCAAGTAGGTTCTCCCTGTAGACAGGGGCTTGGCTCCAAAACACCTCAAACAATCGGATATAGTATAATCATAGGCCAACTTGTAGCATCAAATTAACATAACAAAACAAAAAACTAACAATAAAAAACACAAACATAATTGCTTAGTTAATGTTAAAGGCTCAGAATATATTACAGCTCTCTCAGTCACGAATTTTCAGAAGCAGAACTGGCATAAAGCTGAAAAATTTGTCATCACAGCCAAAAATCATTATAAAAAATTTGAAAGAAACAGAAAATGTAAACAAATAACGAAATTAAAATTTGGCTCATATTAAGAAATTCAACCATTATTCCGATATACTTCATACAAGAAACTCAGAAGCGCGGATAAAATGTAATCATAGCCAAAAATTAGTGTTGAGAATCGAAATCTGAATAAATAATAATAATAGAATGATGTGGCGAATTTTTTTAGAGGCATAAACATTGAAAGGTTAAAGCACCACGTGAAAACCGCCTATGATTCAATTTGTGCCTCTATGACTAGCTTTTGATTTTCATGGAATATATTTGAAAACAAGCTAAAGGTGTAGTGAGGCGAAAATCAAAACAAATTGGCAATAGCTTTGACACAGATCAACAGAGTTTGGTATTCAATGAATTTACCATAGCATACTGCTGATTCATAACGTGTATACTATGGATAATTCAATAAAATAGCAAGCAAACATGTATCTAATCTAAATTGATTAAAAAACGATTATGGGTATGAATTATAGATCTACAGCAGCCAATGCAAAACCTTAATTATGATATGAAAGGATTGTTGAGAGAGAACGGAAGCTGGTTATTGATTTTTATAGGCGGCATCAAAACCCTAAAATTACCGATTTCAAGGGCCGAACCAAGAGAGTGAAGAATGGATCCAACATGATTGCAAAAAAAGCCCACTTTGGATGAAGGACTGTGTTTTGGAAAATACTATTTGAGCCTCTTGAATTGCTCACAGACCCCCAAAAATCTTAAAATGCTCTTACTTTCAACGATTAAAAGTTACGAGCCGGTCCAATCAGGAGATAACTTTTGATTCACATAAAAATAGAAAAAACAAAATAGTATTAACTCAGAGACATAAGAATTCGGAGTTTCGAGTCAATAAAACATGAAAATCATTTTGATAAATTGTATGTATTCATTATCTAAAACATCAAAATATACACACAAATAAACATCAAAATATGAAAATAAAATCATATCTAATAAGTCGCTCACTCTGCATCTCCTTTGTCTAAGCCTCAAACGAACGATATTGGACGACATGTCTTATTTCTGTGACAATCTGCTGGAGACTAGCATATAGAGGATCCTTTGTGTATTCCTCACCATTATTCACTATATCCAATGTTATGAGTCTAACCCTCCTACATATATGTGAAGCATCCAGAGTCTCATTTGCATTACTTTGCTCTATCATTACCTCTCAATTTGTTGATTGATGCCGCCCTCTACAAGAGGCGTCATCATGGGATGAGAGACCTTATAGAACCAGAAAATATATTCAGGATCGACTTGTCAGTTAGTCTCCACATTGCCCCGTGCATCTCTTACGATACAACATGTAACAAGTAATTCTCAAATGTCTGGTCCATGTGAAAAAATAGTTCTCTCTTGTGCATATAAGGCAAGATGTATATGGATGTCATCAACATGTTCATACTGCCTAAGCATGTGTTTTGAAAAGTGAGGAAACACGCGCCCACACGAGAAAAACCAAAGAAAATGCGAGGAGAGGGTGAGGAACAAGGTTTAAAGCAAGGTGGAGCATTAGAACCTGAAGATTCAATTGTTGATGTCCTCTCATTTTCATCTCTTTGTTGCAAATTATCGTGATAATGTGTAACTAAACTTCTCATTGTGTTGGATTACGTGTGGTTAGTTATGATTTTAGTATGAGTACTTTATTTGGATGGTTATATTATATAAGTTTGTTTCATTGTATCAATGTTTCTATTTCCACACTTAATGCTTTTAAGACGTTAAACTCCTAATATGATATATTGATTTAGAAAGTGCTAGATATTGAATATTTTTCTATTGGTTTACAATCTTAGACAATATCAAATCGTAACGCCATTTTATCAGCTTACTGAGTGAGACAGCGGAAATGGAAGGATGAAATAAATCTTTTGTTATTTTCGAAACATCAAGACGTATGGTATATTAGAGCATCCACAATGGAGACACCCTTTTTTGGGTTCTTAAATGGGTCTCACGTGTACACATCACTCATTTATAATTTTTTAATAGTAGTATCTAATAAGCACTCAATCACTTCAACCCAGATCTCATACAAAGTTCTTAAATGGGACCCACTAATCAACTATCAATAACTTTATATCATTATATTTCAATTTTTTAATATTAAAAGAGTGCAGGTCCCGCTTAAAAGTGGGGGTCTTAAGTAAGACCCTGAAAAAGATTCTCCCCATTGGGGATACCTAATAGGTACTGGGTCTTAAATAGTTAAGACCCACCCAATGAAGATGGTCTTATAGATCAATGAAAGACGTTATAGGATTAATTAATGAAACTTCCAAGCACAATTTTCTCATCTTGATAATTTCAATACTCTCCTGCATAACAAATTCTTTTCAACTCTAAAATCGAAAGAACCGTGAGGAAAATCAGCCTCTAAAGTTAATTAAGTAAACTCCTTTTAAGAACTGTGATATTTTCACCGCTTTTGGTCTCTTTATTTTAAGTCAACTCATGTATATCATTCAAAATTTATAAATAAAAAAAACACAGTCAAGTTATTTTTGGTGGTGAGTCAAGTTTATCACATTATAGAATTCTCTCTTGCGTAAATTTAATTTTTTTTTAAATAAAGGATAAAATTTTTATGTTTTATGAACTTAAAATTTCATATTTTGTTAAAGAATTTAAAAAAAAATTGAGAGATTATTATAATATTCTAAACATTTCTGGGAAAAAAATTGAAAGATACACAGGACCTAAATTAAAAGCAGTGACAAAAAATGCGGAGTGAAAACTTTTTGGAGACTAGAAGTCGATGAAAATTTTAGAGAGGCTAAAATGAAAAGTAAAAATATTTTTAGTGATAAAAACATAATCAAACCAAAAATCAAATTTCAAATTTCAACCTTCCGATCGTGATCGAACAGCTGAGATGTGTACTACATGCGTCGATCACAATATTGTTGGGACTACCCTACGACTCCACACCACACAACCTAGAATCCTGTATCAGTTTAGTACAGCTCAAAATGCTGGTAGGTTTCTAGTGGAAAACATGTGATAATGACCATTGTCTGCACATTTTCTAACGAGTGCTCTATTGTTTCACTTGAACAATGCAAGTGAAATGAGTTACCAAACCCCACACTCATCAAATTAACTCCACACTCATCAAATTAACTCTTAGAACAATAATGCTTATAAACATCTAATTCCCATGTCTAAGTGCTAGAGTTAAGAACCTCCTCAAAGTAGTGGTCTAACCCTTCTAGTGCCAAAATTTGATCCCAACTATTCACATTTAGCTAATGCAAAAATGAATATTCTAGTGATATATTTTTGTTGTGTAATTTTATTAACAATTCAACTATCTCATTCTGCATCTCCCTCACCTTCTCCTTCTAGATCAATCATTAGTATCCCACTGTATCACAAGAAAATGCTCAATAGCACCTACATAGCCTCTAGAGGAATTCAACATCCTCAAATGGAAACTACATCAGATATATACCCTCTAAATGATGCATATGCAATATTTTTATGGATTGGTACTCCAGTACAAGTTGTATTTGTTATGATTGACATAGGAAGCCCAATTTCATGGTCACAATGCGATCTATGTAATAATTGTTACCCTATGCAACGCCCTCCTTTTAATACTAGAGCATCAAGTACCTTTAGAGAACTTGGTTGTTACACAGATACATGTTTGATCCCAATGATGAGGGAAGTTTTTGGAAACTGCACTGGATGGACATGTAGATACAATGTGAAATATGGTACCAAGGATGAATCTCATTCCTTTGGTGCAATGGTGACTGATACACTTAATTTTGAACATTCCAATACAGAGATTAAGAATTTCATCATTGGTTGTGGAGATTCATATGATGGTCCATTTAGGACTCAATTCTCAGGTGTTCTTGGTTTAGGACGCGGTCCGCTTTCGGTTCAAAGTCAGCTCAATGCAAAGGCCTTTTCTATTTGTCCTGTAAGTCAAGGATCAGAAAATCCTTCATCTCTTGAGTTTTATGATACTCCACCTGAAATGAACCAACATGGTGTTGTTGGTGATAATAGCTCCATTATGGTTCCCTTAAGTGAGAACAGTGGATACCCTTTTTATTACTTTTTGCAATTTGTTGGTATAAGTATTAATGGGTTTATGTTGGATATTCAATCTAGAGTTTGGGGTTATGGATTGAACTATGATGGTGGGGTTATTATAGATATAGGAACAGTGCTAACTTATTTACCAAGTGATGCTTATAGTGTGTTCAGGTCAGAGATGCTTAGAACAAATCATAATCTTACAGTGAAGCAAGGATATGAAGGGTTAGAGTTTTGTTATAAAGATGATTCATCTAATGTATTTCCAACTATTGAACTTTACTTTCAAAATGGAGATATTGCAGGTAAAAATTTTGTGTCTTACAAGTTGAACAAGAAACAACTACTTTTCACACCAGAAGAAGGCACTGTTTGTCTATCATTTGCAGAAGGAAAAAGTTCTGCTCTTACTGTGATTGGAAGCAACCAACTCCAGGGAACTTTATTGGCGTATGATCTGGTCAATGAGATCCTTGTTCTCACATTTAATAAGTGTTAGGAGATTAGCAGAACATTGGTTGTTTGATTGATGTATTGCCATATGTATAACTCTTTTGTCATTAATCAATTCAAGTTTGATAAGGTTGATTATAGGTTTAAATATGTGTCTAGTTTCCGCAAATAGGGCTCAGTTGAACTTTAGTCCCTGTACTTACTAATCCTCCCAATTTGTCACTGCAAATATTAATCACTTATAATTTGGTCCTAATTAAGAAACCTTGCGTATGTGGCATGTGATTAGATACGTGGCGCACGTGGCATGTAGTGACTGGGAAACTGTCAGGCTGACTCATATTTTATCACTTGAAATTCCCATTTTGCCCTTGATGAAACTAGACACATGCAGAATGACTATTATACCCCTTCCTTCTTCTTCCTTCTTCCTTCTCTTCCACCACCACCAACACCATCGAACATCACCACCATCCAATTGACCAATCAAAATTTGCATATTGTGCATTTTGCTGTTTAACCATACCTTCAGTGGGCTAGAAGTTCCATAGAAAGTTCATAATGAAACGCTAAAACTCTAAACCATGACTCTTTCTCCTCTATTCTCGTGCGCCAATAACCAGAACTCAGTGATTTTCGTTTTTGAAACGCGGTTTTTTGCGTTGAGAGAAAAATTTAGATCAAAAGGAGGGTGTTGTGGTTGAGATTGTTGGGAACCGCGCTTTGGTAATTTTCAGCATGATTGATTTCATTAAGGGCAAAAAGGTCAATTCAGGTGTCATTTGCTGATTCATCATGGTCCTTTCCCAATAAGATTCTGTCACGTCAGCACCAACTCACTAATCATGTGTCACGTAAGTAATCAAATGGTATTAGGACCAAAACTCAAATGATTAATAATTGCAAGGAAACTTTGGAAGGATTAGTAAGTACAGGGACTAAAGTTCAATTGAGCCCTAGTTGCAGGGACTATACACATATTTAAGCCTTGATTATATTATTCACCCTTTTGAGTGCCTTAGGTTTATGATAATACCCAATTTTGTTTGTAAAGCCTTCGTTTACATTCAAACTTTGGGGTGAATGAGTAACTTCACTGCCTGCCCTGAGCTAGGAAATTTACTATATGTTTTATTTTTACACATTTATTGTGGTTTATAAGCTTTCTAAAGAGCTTGAACACTTCGAAGAGCTAATATTTAAGTCTTATTAAGTGATTGTGGGGTTTTTTTAGACTATTGTATTTTGATTATCAGTCAAAAAGTTCTAGTTTGGTAGTTGGTACCCCCCCAACATTATACCTAGGACAATCTTGAAGAAACAAAAAATTAATGGTGCCAATATTTAATTTAAGATTTATAGCAACAAACTTTTACGCATCACATTGCCACCGGAGAACTACAACACCAACTAGTTTATAACATCAACTTACTATCAGAAAGAGATATGTGGCTGAACTGAGTATTGGTGTTGCTTTTCAAAAGCTTCATTTGAAAGTTGATGATAGAACTTACAATAACAAAATAATCTAACATTGGAAATGCAGGATTGTAAACAAATAATCATGTCGAGCAATATTACAGTTCAAAATTGCACATAACAAATTCCAGTTTTAAACTTCTAATCACCTTAATAATTCAATGTTTGACAAAGTTGCAAAATTTATCTCGCTATGTAAAATTGGGATTCCTACCAAAACTTTCTTAGGGGGGTTTGTAGGAGAGAGAGAATGAGAATCACATCCATGTCTCTTGCAAACGATGCTTCATAAGTAGCCGCTTATAGTCTGCATATCTTTTCTATAAGGATTGCTGTCGCCTAATCAATGTCTTCTTCCTCCTTCCACTTTTTGAATTTTCTTCCTATGCTTCGAAGCACTGCTGTCTATGTTCAAACTTATCTTCGGTGGGTTTGTAAAGCAGAATGACGTAGCAACAGCCTACACAAGTACAATAAATAGTACTGTCAACATATTGTTATTGTAGTCATCATACCATACAATTCTAAACTGTAATTTTTATCTACCACTAAGTCTTCATTGGTGGTGTAGTAGGAAACAGTTATTCCACAAGCCAGAATAAAGAGGCTCGAGAGAATAATGCATGGTAACACTTAGGAACAGAGAGATTTGCTAAATTTCATACAAGATAAAAGATGTCGAGTAAGAAAGACATGAATGGATCTCATTCATGAGAAAGAAAAGGGGGAGAAGAGTAGAGTGGGATACCACTCTATTTGTATTTACATCCCAGAAACTATAATTTTATCAACGTAACTAAAAACGTGTCTAACATACAATTAACTCTTCAACAAGGAATTCTAACATACGATGTAAGCCATCTTACTCATTTTAGTTTCAACAATTTAGTCTTCTATTATCATTAGTCATTCAATTGTTACTACCTGACTCTATTATGAAGTTTGATATTAAATGAAAGGAAAATATGAGGAGTCCAAGAGGCCGTTGATTTATTTCAGGTTGATATATACATGTTTGTACACAACTTCAGACATGGATCAATTAAGATTTGTATCTGTCTATTTGAAAGACATGGATATTCATACAGTTCAGGAAATTTGAAAACCATTATGTAAAATGTGATGAGAAAGTTGTACCTGTAAATCAAGGCGGTGAACATTGAATATTTCCTTCATAGAATGTGCATTATATGCCAATATATATGACCTATAAGCCTCTTTGGCCAGAGTGTTCAAATGATAAACGCTGGCCACCATCTTCTCCTGCAAAATCCAGACAATACTGTGTAAGATAAGCTGCAATTGGTTCTGTATTAGATCATTTTTTAATTGGCACTTGAGGAAGGAGGAACATACCAGTTGAGATTGTACATTTGAAAGCTTTTTATCATCAAATGCATACTCTTTCACAGGAACCTTTGCTGCCTGAAATTAAGCACAAAAATAAAATTCTGATTCAGAATAATGTAAGAATAACTTTTCAACCAATATAATAATGTTTTCAATTCACCGCCTAATTTTATACACTTCCAAGGGACAAAAAATACTGCCTTCCCCCATTACAATATAAGCATAACACATTCATTTCAAGGTTTCCTCAAGAAACCTATATTGCAACTTTTAAGATCAAGGTAGTGCATTCACTAGAAGACTCTAGTTAACTGTGTAGCTTTCCCCAATAAAGAGAGTAGAATCTGACCTTCAAGTAGCGAAGAAATTGCAATTCTTCAGGAATCAGGAAAAGTAAAGCATTTCCTTTTCCACCTTCCCCACGAGCTGTTCGACCAACTCTATGGATATATTCCTGAAAGCCATAGAATAACATATGTTAGACTGATATATAATAATATAAATAAACAAATAGAACATGATCATGACCATAAAAAATAGGAAGCACCTTTGGTTCGTCAGGTGGATCAAACTGCACAATCCAGTCCTGCAAAGCAGAAAGGGAAAAAAAGATAAACATTTTGTGTCATTTAATGATATCAAATTAACAAAACAAAACTATAGCAAAAATGCAACTCAACATTCAACCAGTTATACAATAGTACTAAGAACCAAATTAAACAGCAATTTCTAGTTGATGTTTTTATCCTGTATGTTGAAACTTTTGTACTATTTAGTTTCTCTTGGTGTATTATTGTTGGGAATATAGGCCCTTGCTTAGGAGTATACGGGAGGAGAGGAGAGGTAAGGAAAGGCCCGTGGAACCAATTGGGCACAATTTTTACTCAAAGATAGTTGATGTGCTTTTCCAGTATTAGTAGGATAAGGCTTGGTTGTTGTTGTTGTTCTTCAAACTTTTGTACTAGGTTTCTCTTGGTGGATTATAGTTGCGAATATAGGCCATCACATAGGAAAGTGTGTGGGAGGAAAGGAGAGGTAAGAAAGGCTCGCAGAACCAATTAGGCACAAAACTTTGACTTAAAGATAGTTAGGGGCCACCGCCATTAGTTACTGGCAGCTAGGGGTACTGAGATGAGCATATATGGGGAGTAATGGAAGAATATTAGGAGCAGGAAGGGGAGCATAAGGAGCATCCAATTGTAATTGTGGAGTGGGTATGACAAGTGAGGCTCACAAATTCTCCAAGAGTTACTCTGCTTTATTCAGTCTTTCACTTCCCAAACCAGCAATGTAGTCAACCAAGAGATCCTACATAGGATCAGGAGGGAGGTGAAAGATCGTAAGTTCGTATCTTGAGGATCGCAACACGACTCGTAAGATCCGCGACCTAACATATAAAAATATATCTGCACATATATAAACATATATCTACAGACATAAGCATGAAAATAATATACAAAAGAAAAATAACACGGTATTTTGGTTGCACCTTACATTTATTATCATTAGTTGCTCTCATTGTCATTATTATAATTATTTATGTTATCATATTATTTAACAATACTTTTTGTTCTACTTTATTACTAAGCTTTTAAAAGAGAATAATCTGATTGAAAATAAAAGAGTGTTTGGGCCATACAACTCTATTCCCCCATCCCCACAAACATAAGAGTCTCAAGCAAAAACAAATAAAACTGAGTTGGGTCAGGCCCAAGCTTTCTTTTCCCCTTCAGCAAAAAACCGTAGTTGTGCTGGGTGAGAGGGATGCGGCCACCTAAACTGAACTCTCCTTAAGGTATAACAACCAATTCACATATAGGTAAAAAAAAACAGAGAAGGGAAGCAAGAGAGAGTCACAAATGGCGGTGCAAAGAGGAGCTACGAGCGCAAGGAGGAGGAGTTGTGCTCGCAGGCGGTGGCGCCTTTCCACACGATCAGGTTTTTTTGTTTTAAAAAACAGGGCATTCAAACAAAACACAGTCATGACAAAATAAAGTCCATTTTGACACCTTTCCACGCACGATCCCACTGGCAACTCACAATTTCACCCACAACGGCGCACTCCAGCAGTTCTGGTCATGTCATAACACGGACCAAGGATCTTGGGGGCATAGTGATTGTACAATCCTACGACGCAGCTCACACAATCTTGAATGCACTGCAAACCAGGGTTCCAATTGATCCAAGACTGGTGAAAGTTGCAACAAAAAATAATCTACACTTCCTTTTTCCTATTTTTCATCCAAATTTCAGATCAAAACCTTTCAGATATCTTCTACTGTTTTTTCTTTGATGTTTACTAGATACCCCTATTTAGTTTGGCAACCTAACATTTACCACTGGATTTCATATCCAACAGTAACCCAGGCAACAATGCTATAGAGTACTGCAGACTGCAGTGTTCCCCCTTCTTTCAGTATCTTCATTATATTTCTTTTATGCCACACACCACACTCTTTTTTCTTAAAAAAAAAAAAGGAAGGTTGTATGGATGCAAATTTCAACTGAAGTTTTGCGTGAAAACCTTAAGAGTCTGACAATTTAATTACATTGCGGGTCAGAAATATATACATGTAACTTAATAAGAAAGTATAACATACCACAGCAGGTATGTCAAGTCCACGAGCAGCAACATCAGTACAGAGCAATATCCCTTTTTCTGCTTTGCAAAAGTTGAAGAAGGTACTTGTCCGGGAATTCTGCTTTTGTTTTCCATGAATATTTAAACAGTCTAATCCAATGAACTTAAGAAGATCGGCATGGAATTTGACTGAGTTGCATGAAGAGAAAAACACCATCACTTTTTTAGATTGGTATCTCTTCAAGAACGAATACAGAACAACAAAACGCTTGGCACAGGGAACAACAACGTAGCCCTGTTCCAATCCTTCAACAGTGACCTACATCGATGCAGAACGTATTAGATACTATGATAATGCTGTAAAGAAAATTTCAAAGGATGTGATTGAAGTAGGTAGGCATCACCTTTTCTCTCCCAATATCTACATCAACATAGACAGGAGGTGTCTGAAAAGATAAGCGGGCAAGATCCTCAACCTGTAATTAAACAGGAAAATATTTCAAAAAACAGAAAATAAGTAAGCAATATACTTGCATTCCCAAGATTTCCCACTTTCAAAAATAGCATGCATTAACTTCAAGTATATCAAGTGAAAATAGACATTCACGTGACAATTTAAAATTGAGTGGAGTTGACAAAATTGAAACTAGCATTTGCTTTAGGGGAAATTCCGTGATGAAAATAGAAATTAACAACAAACCTTCTTTGTTTGTGTGGCTGAAAACAAAGCTGTTTGCCTTTTCTGTTAGAAATGAGAAGCAGATAATTAGCCAGGATGATAAAATTAGGTAAGACCAAAATCTGATATAAAAAGCTACATTTAGTAAACATTGAGGAAAAGTAGGGAAAATAATATGATGAGTATAGCAAGTTAGCAACATCGTCCAAGCCTAAAAACCTTGGCACCAAACCTTTTAACGTATTAACAAGATACCACAAATATTTGGAACCTTTACAAGTACAGATATCCAGAAAATATACCTACCTACTAGAAGAGACGCACTATTTTCTTGTCAGAAAAAAGACCAGTATTTTTAGAATGTTACAAGTTTGAATGCAAGCAGCGACATATTCAAAATCAATACACTAGCAGTATTAAGTTAACTGACAGATGAAAAATACTAGCAGAATAAACTACTCTTTTGGAGATGAAAACCTTGTATTATTTAGCATCTTGTTGACAAATTACAAAAGTAATCATGCATATATTGGTCAAAAAGACTCTACAGGTTTCAAAACTTCCTTCTGAAAAAAGTTACCTATACATGTTTCTTCTTTACAAAACCTTTGAAAACATATAATATAATTTATTTGGTTGCATCATAAACTTCCATTAATTTTCATCAACAGTACAAAAGACACTGGAAATATCATTCAGAAAGCTATCTACTGCTAATTAATTTTCAAATGCAGTTCCCTCTATGTAATGAATACATATAATTGCTGAAGTATTTTTCATGGGGCTAGACAAGACTAAATTAAACTCCAAAAGTTCCAATACCTTTGGAAGTATATTAAGGATCTGCTTCATTTCCTCCTCGAAGTTTGATTCCAATATCCTGTCTGCTTCATCAATCATGAGACACTGTCCAATCATGCAAGAGCTCAGAGTAAGAAAACCCCAACACCAGAAGTTATAATGATATATAAACTAACATAGAAGGAAATACTCCCTGACAACCAGAGAATAACTTCTCTGTTCCCATCAACAAAAAAATAAGCAGAGATAAACAATAGGACATATACAAAAGAAAAAGGGTGGCTGATGTAAGCTCCATACACGATGGAGAATAAATCGAAGTAAAAGAAAAGACCCTTATTGAGAGAAACAGCTTCTCTGCACAGCCAAAACTACTCAACAGAATTCATGAATACCTCTCATATCCCCCATCACTTACTCTAAAACCACCTCACCTTAATTCCTCTTAATGGGATTATAAATGTTAATTGGTCTATCATATGATATTTCAGTACTACATATTGATGCTTGCATAGAAAAACAACTAATTACCTTCCCCTCAATTTGAGTTTATGTTTTATTTTCGTTCTAAACAACAAAAGGATGTTCTAAATTCAAACTGATACCAAGAGAGGACTGATAATTTATGAGTTAATATTCGTCACATACTTCCCAGTAATTTGTCTACAAAACCATTACAATGAACGAAAAGCATGAACAGATATCAACATTGTTTGTCACTTGTCCTGTCAGTGTCGGCACCTTTTAAATCCATGTAATTAAGAATCAAATCAATTACTTACCTTCAAGTTTTTATATATAAATCCTTTTGTATTCTGAAGGTGGTCAAGAAGACGACCAGGCGTTGCAATCAACAAATTTACTCCTTTAACAATGCGCTCCGCTTCTCCCTTTCTACCCACACCACCAATAACCCTTCCCAAAGTTTGCGAATGATAACCTTTCATTAGTTCACTCGCCACAGCGTGTGTCTGAAAAATCAAGTCGCAAAATCAGTCAATATGGACAACCAAATATAATAGAAAACAAAGAAAAAGTTGTGTAAATCAAAATAAAATTAAAACGAGGAAACGAGCATGTGTGTATACCTGAATGGCAAGCTCTCTAGTTGGACAAATGACGATAACACCAGTTCCATTACGAGGTGTAAATTGCACATTGTACAACAATTCCACAGCTGGAATTAAAAATGCAAGTGTTTTACCAGAACCCGTCCTAGCAGCACCAAGAACATCCTTTCCCATCAATAGTGGCGGAATCGCTTTCGCTTGAATCTGCATTTCACCATTCATTGAAGTAAATTATGAGTCTGTCTGGATCAAGTTATTTAAGTCATCTACTGACTACTAACATACGCACTTATGAGACTTTTGGGATAAATTATGAAAACAACTTAAGACATGTTCATAACGTGCTTTCAGCTTATTTCCATAAGTTATCCAACATAACTTATGAAAACACCTTATAGCTTATACAAAAACGCCATAAGTTTTATGAGACTGTTTGGGAGAACTTACAAAATTAGCTTACGACAATTTCATAAGCTTTTTTCAACTTATTTTCATAAGTTCTCCAATATAGCTTATAAAAACAGAATTACAAAAACAATTCAACATTATGTACCTTATGCTAGATTATACAATAAGGGCTTGTTTGGATTAGGCTTATTTTGAGCTTATGCAAAACAGCATATGCAAATAAATAAGTTTTTATGTTAATTTATAAGTTCTCATTAACGAAAATTGTATCTTTATAAACTGTTTTTCCATAAACTACATTTGCAAACTTATGAATAATACATTAAAGCTAATTTATTTGCATAAGCTCAAAATAATCAAATTAAACTGTTTATCTAAACATGGCTTAAAACCTTCATTTCATTACCACCTATGATTAATTAGTCAAAAAAAAATATTACAGCTCAAGAATATTAATCAAAAAAATTAAAATAAAACAAAAAAAAATGTTACCTGAGTCATATGGGTAAAACTCATAGCAGCAATAGCCTGAGAAGTACGTTGAGATAACCCTAGAGATGAAAAAGACTCAGTACTCAGAATTCCAGAAGGCAAAACATTCTCAACTTTCTTCTCTTCAACTTCTTCTTCTGCTTCAGATTCTGTGTTTTCATTATTCTTTTCCTCTTCTTGTTGTTGTTTTTCAAGTTCTTGTTCCAATTTACGAGATCTTTTTCTCTTGCGAAGCTTCTTATTCTTCTTCTTGTTACTGTCGTTGAATTGGTTTTCGGGTGAGGTGTGGTGGTCGTTGTCGGATTCGGCCATGATTGGTCTTGGTTTTGGTTTGTTCTGGAATTTGTAAAGGAATAAGCTGCTGGTTCTGGTTGTGTTGTGGTTTTTGTGAAACAGTGTCTAGCTGCGGGGTGTGTGTTAAACCCTAATATTGAACTTCTGTTAGTTTCATTTTCATATGCTTTTCTATTATTAAACTCATTTTCTACTCCAATCAAAATAATAATAATATCATCTTGAGTTTAACTCAGTTGGTAGAAATATTGCATATTATATGCAGGAGCAGGTTCGAACTCCGGACACTCCACTTTTTCACAATTAAATTGTGTGAGCTCTAGCCACTAAGCTACTTGACCAAAAAAATAATAATAATAACAATCCTCTAAAAAAATATGAAAACAATTCGAAATAAATTGAGATTATTTCAAAAAAAAAATATCGAATATAAATTGAGATAAAATACAATAATTTTTTAATTAAATTATATTTATTTTTTAAACTACTTTTTTTAAGGTCAAATTGACTCATCTTTTATTAACTAAAGCAGAAGGTATAAAAAATCAATTGATTTACCTTAAGCGGTTAGTGAGTTTCCATTATATGAATTGCTCGAAAGAACTCGAGCTCGATTTTTAGTGCGAACAATTCTCTATCAATGTGAAACTCAGTGAAATTAAGTAATTTAATAGCAAAACATTTTGCTAATTATGGAGTAGTTTATTGCAAAGCCTTCTGCTCAATTAAATTTAAGATGCCTTATCTAGATGAATTTAAAATTCTCAAGGGGAAGAGACTGTAATTCATGCTCGTGAAGCTCTGCTAGGGTTTCTTTGTGTTACGATTTCACAAAATTTAGTAAGAAGACCATTGAGCCTTGCTAAGGTTGTCTCTCCTCCAAAGTAAGACTTGTGGTCTTTTTCTCTTATGTTGTAAGGAGAGTGTCATGTGTTCATCAATTTCGGTTTTTTCTTTTAACGTATTATCACAATGAGACAATAGTTTTTCATTGTTATTGTTTCTTTACTGAGTATGGTGCACGATGATACTTGTGAGGAAGACATCATTCTTGATGATGATTTCGACCAAAGAGATTTAGGCTAACTGAACATATGTCTTCTTCGTCGTTTCATGTCAACGTGAGCAATTAGGTTGAAGCCGATGAAAGAATGTCTTAGAGAAGTATGGGATCCTAGAAGGGGTGTCACGATAAAGAAGGTAGTGAATAAGCGTTATATGTTCCAGTTTTACCACAAGGTGGATAAGGAGAGAATTAAGTGAAGAGGACCATGGAACTTTCAAAACCATATGTTGGTTTTAAATAAGGTGAAGCAAGGATATGTTTTCGCAAACATACTGACAGATCATATTCCTATTTAGGTGTAAATTCACCAGACACTGAATGGGCATATCAAACACAAATTCGGTGAGCAGGTTGGGAATGTGTTAAGAAGGTTTCTAGAATATGATAAAAACAACAATATTGGGTTTTGGCGAACGTATATGCGGATCAAGTTTGATATTGATGTGAGGAAGCTACCGAAGCATGAAAAGTGAATCAACAAACCAGGAGGCTATGATTTAGAGTTACATTCATATATGAGGGATTTGTGTTTTAGTTTTCTCTTTGGAGTTCTAGGGCACACACAAGATTTTTGTTCTAAAGTTATGGAGATGGAAGATGATCATAACTTCAGGCTCTAAGGCCATAGTTGCAGGCAGAACATCAGTGTCGTAATGTAGTCATTGGCTATGTGAAGAGGGACAACAACAACCAATGTTCAAAATAACACTGAAGACGCACAAGACACAAAATGTAACAACAAGTTTGGACGCAATCAAACTCAGTTAATCACTAGTACATGAGTTGTAACACCCCGTTTTCCCAACAGTGTAAATAACACAAATAATCAGAGTATTCAACGTAAAACGGAATGTCACACTACTTTTAAAACATAAATAGAGTAAAGTTACCATTTATGAAAACAACCCTG
>Ga0228710_1003347_pt1 | contig 25538 bp, 10 predicted proteins | sample MedpolnodulmetaG_FD_177995 | JGI IMG/M metagenome (GOLD analysis project Ga0228710, IMG submission 177995) | Root nodule microbial communities from Medicago polymorpha collected in Santa Monica, California, United States - pink nodules | ecosystem: Host-associated > Plants > Roots > Nodule...
ACAGAATTATTGTATTGTATCATATGAGGTAGGAAAATAGGATAATTTGTTAAGCAAGGATTGGATCAATAGGAGCGATCTGTTTTTTCAAAAAAAATAGGAGCGATCTCTAATTTCAAAAAAATAGGAGCGAAAATAAGATTGGATTGAATTTAGGAGTGATCTGTTGTTTTTGATTTCAGAAGTATTTGAAAATAACATTTTGATTAAATTAAATAGGGGTAATATAGTAAAATTTTAGGTTAAATCTAGGGCAACATTTTGCGTTCGGATTAACTTTAAGGAATAAGAGATATTGTGTAACCCACTTATGAGATACTTGCTTGAGACCCGAGTCCAATAAGACCCTAAAAAATTCTCCCAAAGATATATAATAGGTAACGGATTTTAAATGTTTGAAACCGATTGTGGATGGTTGATGAAATTTATGAATCATTTGTAAAAAAAAAAAAAATTGTGAATCATATAACCAAAAATTATCATGCATGAAACTTAGATGAATCCAAAAAAGAGTAGTGGGAGGAAATGATCCAAAACATTTTGAAACGATGTCATCAATTTCACTACAACCCAACAATAACAAATTCGAATGGCAAAATGTTTCACACTTCACTCATTCACACTCTTTCCAATCCAAACCAAAACGAGTTTGATGAACCCAAATGGAAGAATCAACAAGAAGAAAATCCTGAGTTTCAGATTTCTCATCCATGGCCTGAATGGGTAGACTTGATGGAATGTTTGATCAAAAAGGGTCATTTTCATGCAGAGGGAAACCCATTTGAGAATCCTCATTTGGGTACGAAAGAATCCAATCTTATTAGAACTGCTTGTCTCAATTTTGGTAGAGACCATTCTCATATTTTAAGGTAAATAAAAATGGGTTCTTTTTATATGATTTGGGTTTGTTTTGTTTTTGTGAATGGTTTGGTTTTTAAAGTGGTGTTTGGGTATGTAGGTAAGGTGTTTGTGTTTAGAACTGTGTGACATTGATATTTTAGATAGTGTAATGGTTGTCTTGTTTCGATTCCCAATCACTATTTGAGGTTATTTACTGACATAAGCACGTGTGAGACTGTTTGAGAGAGCTTATGAAACCAAATTATGACTTCATAAGTTGTTTTCAGATTGTTTCTATATGCTGTCTAGGATAGTTTATGAAAATAGCTTACATAGGCACTTATATGGTAAGCGTTTGTGCTATAAACACTTAACAAAACTATTTATCCAAACAGGGCTTTAAGTTTGGAATGAGTGAGTTGATTGAAATAACTGTAGTCAGGAAGGATATGTGTTAACCTTGGTGCAACTGGTAAAGTTGTTGTCATGTGACTGGAAGGTCACGGGTCCAAGTCCTGGAAACAACCTCTTGTGTAAAAAAACAGGGTAAGGCTGTGTACAATACACCAAATGGTGGGATCCCTTCCCGGACCCTGCGTAGGCGGGAGCTTTAGTGCACCGGGTTGCCCTTTTTTATTAGAAGGGCAAGAATCTGGTCACAGAAAGAACTTCCAATGTCACCATCACACCGAATTTATAAATTCATATTTGAGCTTGTTGGCTGCATATTATTTGTAGTTGATTGAATTGTGTGATATTAGAATTTTGACTTTTAGTTCAGAATTTATCCCTATATAGATATGTGGGTTCAAAGAGGGAAGAACACGAGTTCCAGATGAACTTGCTAATGGTTAAGGCTGTGATGAAGTAACTTCTTTCGGAATGTGGGGATTCTGTTCCTAAAATAACCAAAGAGATGAAGAAAAAATTGGGGGTTTGTAAAAGTAAAGATTAGAAAGGATGTGGGTATTAGAATATTAGTTCTTACGCGAGTAAAACCACATTGCATACTTGAAGCTTTTGGAGTTTGATTTAGAAATAATGAAGAGACAAACATGTGTGAATTGATTGATGATAGGAATACTTCAAGATTATCTACACCATCCACTTGGACACAAACATGGTGTGTTTCAGATATATCTTTATATTCCATGTTCAATACTATAGACGTTTTCTGCAAATAATTGTAATATCAAATGCAGCAAACTCTAAAGGATTTCAAGGTTATATTGCGTCTTAAAATGATTATTCCAATCATGAGAATATATAACAGTGTGATTTTTCTAACCTTTCTATATGTCATTGATCATAGCATAATAGTTTAGATTACAGCTGTAGATGTTACTCAGTACGTTTGATTCACAAAACAGTAAAGCACTGGACAGAACAGTTAGAGACAAGACAGAACTGGACTTGAGAGATAATATTTTTTATGTTAGAAAATAAAAAGGGTATTTTGGTATTTTTATAGTATGTACTATGGACGAAAAGTTGTCCCATAATTTGGTGAGGGACAAGAATTCTTGTTTTTGTCCAGTCCTATGATCAGTTTTTAAATCAAGCAAGGTACAAAAAAAGTTGTCCAGTCCTCTGGTTTCTAACAAATCAAAAGCACCCTCACAATCATATGGTTGTAAATTACATGAAAAAAGAAGGCTTGGTATTTAGCATACTATTTCTAGTCTATTTAAGGATTAATGACAATTTCTTGCTTATTAATGACAATTTCTTTCCAAATGACTATTCTGGCCAGGTTTTTGTCTCAAAAAGATATAGGAGTTATTGTAACATTTGGATGTCCAAGCTTAGATAGAAAAGTGGTCAACTCAGGAAAGCGTCTGAGAGCATATGCAGGCATTGATGAGGGAAATGTTGGTGATGACCATTTTCTACAGTCATTTACTTTTCTTTATTGCATAATTCACAATTTTGCTTTTACATACCACAAAAATTTTCTTGCCTTCAATTCACTGATGTTTCAACCAGGTGTGCAGCTCGTGTAATGTGAGGGGGGACTGTGAAAGGGCATTTGTGAAAGCACGCGAAGATGAAGGTGGAAGAACAGTCGATGTTATGCGTATTATTTTGACTTATGGACTTGACCCAATCATCGGTTCAGTGGATAACAAACCATCTCTTAATAAAATGGTAAAAGAATCTGTTAGAAGACTACTGAAAAAGATAGTAGAGTGCAGTACTGAAGAAAAAACCCCTACTTTTCCAGACATCACAGAAGTTGCTGTCGAAGAAGTTCATCCGAATCATCTAGATAAGGGCAAAAAAGATGTTCCATTGAAGCAAGGCGATTGGCTTTGCCCCAAGTATAGAGCTTTTTTTCTATCTAGTAATCATTCATTGTAAAAAAACTTGCACTATTTTCTCTAACACTTGTTTACGTTTTCGTTTTGAATTCATTGCTAGATGCAATTTCCACAACTTCGCTAGAAATATCAAATGCTTACACTGTGACAACTTCTGCGAGGAAAAAATCAAGCAATTGAAGGAGGATAATAATCACTTACCTCTGAAGAAGGGAGACTGGATATGCGACAAGTAATCTCTAATCATATCGTGTAGCTTTATTATATCACTAGTATTTAATTTCTAAGTAAGACTATTAATTTGATATATGCAGATGCAACTTCCTCAATTTTGCAAAGAATACAAGATGTTTGCAATGTAAAGAGGGGCCTTCAAACCGCCGCATTAATCCAGGGGAGTGGGAATGCGAGTCGTAAGTTATTGTTATTTTGGTTCAGTTATTTTTGATATTTTGTTTTACTCAGTACTGAAATGTAAAGTGTTTGTGTAGGTGCAACTACATCAATTTCAGAAGAAACATGGTTTGCCTGAAATGTGATCATAGAAGACCTAAGGTGTCAAATGCTTCAAACTCTTCTCCTCAATCTCAGGGAGAAGATAGAAACCACTATGAAAAAAGCAGACCGGCTTTTGCAGGATATCGGTTTGATAGTAACAAAGAATCACCAATGGCTTCAGAAAGAAAGAGCAGGAATAGAGATTCACATAAGTGGAGATTTGTAGAAGGAGGAATTGAAAATCACAAGTACTTTGAGAACTCAAATGATAATTCAGAATATTTAGATTTTCCTATTGCTGGAGGTAAGACTAGCATGTTTGAGCGACAAAGGAGAGAAGTATATAAGAACGAGTCGCCAAATCAGTCCAAAAGGCATGCGTGGCAAAGTGAAACCGATGATGAGTTTTGCTCTTCTGATAACCCGAGTACCGACGACGATGAGATGGCCGAATGGTTTGGAAAGGGTAAGAATTCAAGGTAGAATTCCAGGAAGAAACGCTATGACCATGCTTTTTATATTTGAACGAGGCATTGAATTTTGTGGACAATAACAGAGGCAATATATGTAAAATACTTTAGGTTTTTTTCTTTTGTGTTGAGTTGAAAGAATATGTTGCACCTAGGTCAGTGTCTCAGTGGAGTTGTAAAATTTTGGCATATCCGTGTCATAAGCTATATTGGAAAATTAGGACTTTTTTGTGGACAAATAGAAAGATACATCGAGGTTTTTCATCTTTCTAGTTGAAGTTAGAGAAGTTTGATTACGAAGACACTGCTGGCAAGCAAAGGAGAATATTACAATGTTGCTTCTGATGTTCAAATTCTTTTGGGATTTACTCATTTGATGCCGACAGAGAATGATTTAATGCTAAAGCTTGTAATAATTTTTTTTTCCTATTCTAATTTATAAGAAACTTGTGACTGTTCAAATTACTGCCCAAACTCTAAGTTCATGTGCTGTAATACTTATTATACCCTATTAATAAGATCACAGATGTTTGGTTTTCTGTATTTTGTGAAGAAAAAAAAATGTAAAATAAAAAAAAAATATTGCTAATAATTAACTAGTTATATAGATTTCTTTGAAACTAAACCGATACTATTAGATGATAGGAATTGATTTTGATTCACAATATCATAGGACTTTATTCATCAATGGTACCAAAACTTCCTGAAGTATTTGGGACATGGAAGCACTCATGAGTCATAAGTGGAATCCTTTCAAATACTGCCATTTTGAAATGCAACTAATAACAGCACAATCAACCGACAGAAAATTCAATAAAAGTCCAACATTAAAAATTAACAGATTATTGTAACGGCTTGGTAAGCATTGTGTCAACATAGAGCACATGATAAATTTATATATATGTATAATAGTAACTTTTTGCGGACATGATAAGAATATTGTGAACTTAAGGAAGAACAAATGTGCTCCTATTATATGCATATACAGCACCTTTATTCAGCAATGAACTTCCCTAATAACTTATATATGCATGAACAGTACAGTTGCCATGATACAAAGTTACTATTACATTGATATATCACCAGAAACCACTGCTTTATAGATACATCACTTTCTGAAGAAATTAGTCAATGATTTACCATCAAGCTCTTTCTTAAAAAACCTTGTCATGAATTCGTTGAGAGTGAAATCTCTATAAAGAGATGGCTTCTCTGCTGATATTAGCTCAGGTAAAGGACCAAAGAGCTTCTCCCTATGACCCGGGTTTAGGAAAACAGCAATTGAGACTCGTGGCTCGTTAGAAGGATTGGCTAATACACGATGATCAGCACTCTTATACTCCTCGTTCGAAATTATCTGAGACACAAAATTATGGATGTGAGAAATCCAAATTAAAAAAAGAAAGTAAAATGCTTGGCATTACGAAAAGAAAAAGGCACGACGCAATCACAAAACACTCATTGGCCATTACCCCTGTGATTTCCATGAAAACACAGCAAATTCTCTTCTTTCCTTGTAAAATTGATGCGAACATTCGTGAAGTTTGTGCGCAAAATGTTTTGTACTACATAGCATTACTCGAAAAGAAAAGACAAGGAAAGACAAAAAAATAAAAAATAAAAATAAGAGAAAGAAAATATAATTGACCTGAAGTAAATCTCCAATGTTGATGACCAAAGCTCCATCAAGAGGCTTTACATTAATCCAACCATGTTGGGTCCTAACCTGTAAGCCACCAATATGATCCTGCAACAATACCGTCAATGCCCCTGGATCTGCATGGGAATTGAGTCCAACAGTAAGATTAGGCTGAGGGCAAAATGGGTAATAGTGGCCAACCATCACCCTCCCTTGCGACAAACCCAATTCCGTGAACCTTTCTTCACCTAATCCTAACCCTTCACTCAACAAGCCCAGCAAAATATCTCCCACACGCACCACTTCTTTATCCCACTCCATCACCTCCTTCCTGCATACCTCCGGAATCTCCTTCTCTTCCGCTGGGACAGGTCCCATTTTAATCTGCGAAATTCCATTTAAATAATGATGAAATACCATTTTGGTTCTGAAAATTGTAGAATACCAATAGTTTAGTCTATAAAATTTTAAAATAACTTTAAGGATTTGAGTTTGTCAAGCACATTAGTCCCATTGGGTTGATCATGTTAATCACTGAAATTGTTATGAAATAATGATCAAATTGAGGATTTTTAATTTCAAACAATTTGTTTGTTCCTGCAATTTTAGAAACTAAATTGATGGTTGTCTATAAAAGTAACTTTTATTTATGCACCAATGAATGAACCAAAATCACATATTTAGTGTGAGAGTAACACATGATCAGACATATCAGAAGAAGGCATCAAGAAAAGAAGAAAAACATAAAAGTTTAAAGAACTTGAAAGAGTGATAAACTTTCAAGATGCAATTAAAGTAACTATCAACAAACATATAGTTAACTATAAAAACCATTGACTACTAACAACCAAAAAATTCCTTCAAAAAAATAATTAACTAACTGTGCAGTAAGCAACAATCAGTAAACAGAATTGACCAACATAAACTCATTCTTGCAATACATGATTGAAAAATACTGTTCCAACTGAATTTTTTAATTTACAAATAAAAATCATTTGACGTGTAATTAGTCAGTAAAAGTGTTTTTATTAGGGTCTGTTTGACAACGCATGATTTTGAACTTATAGCTTATAACTTATGTCTTATAAGTTCATTTGACTAAAATAAACCTGTTTGGTAACTGTCACAAGCTTATAGCTTATTTTTACCAGCTTATAGCGTTTTTTGATAAGCTTATCCAAGTAGCTTATAGCTTAAAGCCTATATTATCATTATTACCCTTGTAATCTTAATTGAAAAAAAAAAATATCACTTTTATGTAATTTCATATTTAAAAGTTAGTTCACCCACTAATTTCACCGAACACTACAAATTCTGTCAACTGTTGTAAGTTCATCCGTTATAAGCTAACTTAGTCCTAAATGTGTTTTTCTGTTAGTAAATTAAGTTCATAAAAATTATAGTGACATCATCTCACACATCATGTAGAGAATCAAGGTGACTGTGTTCGAACCTGGAGTGTGTCACGCCAGCTGGCAGCTTTAGAAGCGAAAAGATCAACGTTAGAAATATAGGAAACACCAGTTCCCATCTCCCTACGGTACACCTTCTTCCTCTCCTCCACAGGCTGTTCATGAAACTTCTTCATAGCACCAATAACGTTTCGCATCAATTCTGGCGCGACTCCATGGTTGATCACTTGAAAGAATCCAATCGTACTCGCCGCGGAACGAAGCTGATCGACGATGACGGCGCGGGAGTGGTGAATAGCGGAGAGGTCGATTGTGGGGATTTCCGGTTGGGGGAAGTCTGATCGTGGAGTGAGGTCAGAAAGAGTTTCGGGTGGGTGAATGAAGAAAGACGGAATGGTTTTGATTCCGGAGTCGATTAGACCTTTTACGCCGGATTTTGTTTCGTCGAATTCTTTCACGGCTTTGATTCGATCGTACGGTGGTGATGAGACGGTGGTTGGTGGTGGAGAAGGGGTGGCAATTGGTGATGATGACATTGTTATGAATTGAATGAATGATGGGGTTTGGGTTTTGAATTTTGATTTTGAAGGAAGAAATAAAGTAGTTGAGTTGAGTTTGATTTTGAGTAGTAAAAGTTGTGCACTCAAACTCCACAATGTGAAATTGATTGATTTTGATTTTTCAGAAATTGGAGTTTTCTAGAATGGTCAAATGAGATTAGGAGTATTGGGAGCCATTGGCAGCCTTTGGCTTCCGCGCTATTCGTGGCTTTGATGGCTTTTGTTTCTACTCTTTTTAAATCATTAATTCTCTCTCATCTAATTAATTTATTTTAATCATTCATCTAACATTCTCTCTCATCTAGAATGAATTAAAGGTACCGAAGCCAAAAGCACCGAATCCTCTCCTAGGAGTATTATCTAACATGATAAGATTAACTTTTTTTAATCTTAATTTTGAGTAAACATCAAGAGTTTTTTTTATGGACAAAACTTAGGTACAATTCCTTAGGTGCTTTTCGTATGGTTCTTAACTAAAAATTACAACTTTTTTGGAGGTAACAAACTTTGAGAGAATTATGAATTTAAGTGAATTTAAGAACCTTAAATTCATAATTCTCTTAAAGTTTGTTACCTCCAAAAAAGTTGTAATTTTTAGTTAAGAACCATACGAAAAGCACCTAAAAAATTGTACCTAAGTTTTTTTCCGTTTTTTATATCGGTAAATATTTGTTGAGGTATGACGTGACATATAAGTAAACATGCAAAAGTTTAGTGAAGTTAAAGCAACTCTAATGATGATCCATACAAATGATTATTTTGTAGGTTTCGTTGTGACACATCATCTTCAAGCAACTCTTTCATTTTGAATTTCAAAGGTGAACTCTAAAAAAACTCATATAGGGTCCCACAACTTTACATCACATATTAATATTATATTTTTATTTAATTTTATTACAATTTAAAATATTAATTTAATTATTTTAAATTAATATTAATATGAAAATAATTAAAAATAAAATAAAATTTAAATTTTTACAACAATAATTGAAAATTAACATTAAATCCATGACATACATAATTAAAAATGATAAAAATAAATAAGTGTCTTTTACTAACATCTAGTTTGACTAAAATACATACTACATAATATTAAATTTTAATAATAGTACAACATTTCATCTTAACTAAAATCCATACTTTTCTTTGAGCTTATTACAATATTTTTCATGAACTTGACATTGACTCTCATTCATCGTGGACTTGTCTGTCATGATGACTTGCTTTGCCTTAACTCCATCTCCTCCTTCTTTAAAATGTTTTCTTCCTCCTTAAGGTGTGCGAGTTTTTCCTTGGCTGCCACTCTTTTATCCATTGTATCAAGCACGACCTTAGAAGATGTTTTAGTCGCACTTGCATTTATTTTGCCTTTGCCTTCCTTTTTGCCGCCTTTTGCCCCATTGGAGATGTTGAATTAGATTCATAACTTGAAGGTGTCTCTGGGTTTGGTGATGAAGAGTGTGCCCCACAGATAGAAGTTTTTGTTCTTTTTGAAGAAGTTTCAATCTATGCTCCCTTTCATTTAGGTTCATCTTTCAACAATCTCCATGCATACTCAAGATTGAATGGTGCACCATCATCTTGAGAAAAGAAAGCATGTGCAATATCCATGATATCATTCTCTGAGGTCCCACTTTTCTTTTCATTAATAGCGCTGAACGCTGAACTGTAACACCCGACAAATTTTTGAATGGGACCACTTATTCGATTAAATCGAGATTTTAATTGACTAGGCTCTTTCTCTCGCAACTGCCGCGATACTGATTATAATTAGTAGCGATTCTTGACCAAAATCTCTCTGCTTTTTGATCATTTTCTACAATAGGATCCTTTGAAATATTGAGCCATATTTGAATAAGAAGTATATCCTCATCTCTTGTGAATAGCTCCCGGGGCTTTTTTTGAGCTGAACATCTTTTTTTTCTCCGCAAGTGAAATATTTTCAAGACCAACTTGAGTGGAAAATTGTGAAACTTGACATTCAGACATAGTCCCAATAGGTGTTCCAGGTTCGTAATGAGTAAATTGTACACCTTGTCTATATATCTGAGGCCTATAAAATATGTTGGGGTTGGTTGGTGGTGGCCATGGAAACACGGTGGAGTTTGTTGGTGGTGAAAAAAATTGAGAATTTTGAGAACTATGGCGTTGTTGATTTTACGTAAATTACAACAAAGATTGTTGATAATTATATTGATTGGGATCCATTTGACATAAATAAAAATAACTTTAAAGTGAAGAGATGAATAATTGAATATAATGTGTTATCAAATGAAGATCAAAGAGATAAAATTGTGAAGTTAAAATTATAAGAGAATAATTATGGCTAAAAATAAAAGAAACGAGATGAAATTGTGATAAAAAAAAGTGAATGTAATTTTTCTAAATCAACACAATTTATAGGTACAAAAGTTTCAAAGTAACAAAAAGAGAACAAGTAAAAATCCAAGATGCTATCATATTTTTCAGAACGGTAACAATTTCTATTACTTGTTTATTCAAAGTAACCGTTACCATCTGAGAGAATAGTGACGTCAGCCTATCGAACTCCAAGGGTATTTTGTTTTGCAAAATAACCATGTTTGTAATTACATGCTTGCAGACGTAACTCAAAAAGTAACCGCTGGAGGTGCTCTTAAATTTTTGAGTTAAATTTTAAAATATCGTCGTTTAATATTTCACATGGATTAAAAAATATAATTATGTTGAATGACATGTCAATTTTATTTATCAATGTAATGTTTTGGAAGTAACGTATATTATATTTATTAGTTAGAGCATACAATTAAAAGTAAAATATCCGTCAAAATAGTTAGAAGTAAAATAATAATTTTATGTAAGTGAAATTTTATTTAGAAATAAATTTTTATTGTTAAAGTGATATTTATTTTAAAACAGATAAAGTAATAGTTTGGTATTTGTCAACACACTATTGATTTACTATATTTTTTAGATAAAAAAATAATAAATAATCATTAAAATTCACATAGGAATGGTTGAACTCCAATCGAAGTATCTGCCCAACAATTTTGATCATTTGTATGGTTTAACATATGAGGTTAATAAGTTTTTAATTTAATCATTGGGTACAAAAATTAGAAATGTGTTAGAGAGAGACGTGGTGAATTCTAAAGATGACACATAACATAACCAAAAGCCAATGCGTGGAATTTGGATTTGCTGCATTCAGACTTGAGACAAACAATTGCAGTTGGTCAAATCTAAGTATACCGTTAAATTCATGCAAGGCTTCCTATTAGGACACGTAATCTATTGGACCTATGTGACTGCTACATCCTCTCTCTTTTTTTTTGAAAATCCTCTGTAAGCAAAGAATAAGATTTCCATGCATTTATCTCTCTTTTTCTTTTCTCTTTATATACTTTATATTTTTCCCATCAAATAACTTCACATAAGTGAGAGCATCAAATAGTGACTACGGTGCATCTTAGTAGATGTGTTTACATCTAATTCAATCCATAAAACCTTAAATCAATCTAGATAACGAAAAAACCGCACAAAATTAAAATTTATTGGATGTGATTTTCTAACAATTATTTGGATGGGATCAGATTCGAACCAAACCAAACTGTAAACAAAGATGTTAATACTTATTTATTTTTCTACTGGTATAATATATTATATTACATTAATTTATTATTTATTAGTTTTTAATTTCTTTAATAATACATTTTTTTTATTATTTCACAATTTTCAAACATAATCGATTGTTTTTCTGATTGTTATATTTTGCATCAAATTTATGATTTTAATGTGCCTTAATAAAATTAATTTAATAGATTATTTTCACAAAATTGTAATTTGAATATCCAAAAAACACTCCAAACCAAACCACATAAAATTGGATCGGAAGGGACTTTTTTTGTTTCCAAACCAACCAGAATGCAGGTATTTAAATTTTTTGATCAGATATTTTGTCTCATAACTGATCCAAGCCGCGCAGTAAACACACCCTCTTGATGTGTAGAGCTCGATTGCCTACAATAGCAATCCCCGAGTCCGACAAATGATTACGTCCTCCGTGTCACAATGAATGGTTCATTTGTAAAAAATGACCCAAAATGAATGCAACTTTTGATTTTCAAGGCTATTGCCTTGAACATGCAAATTTCTATCTAAAAGTATTTTACACATCTGTGTTCAGAACGGCCATTTCAAGAAACCATACCTCCAAAGATAAATAAATGTGGTTAAAAGGTAAGGGGACAGTAATGTGTGTAATCATTCAATCTCCTCAATTAAACATTTGCCTCTGGATTCTGTTTTATTGTTCAGTTTTTCAGCCTTATTGCTCCCCTCAAATTCCATGACTGATGTCTTTTGTGCCGTTACAATAGCTGCTAAAGAGGACCAAACTTCATCTGGCTGCTCATGAACCCAACACATGATGAAATATATCTTCCTTTCTGCCTGCTTAATACTACTTCTAATCTCATTCTTCCTCAACTTTATCGGCTTTTCAGATTTGGCCTCCTTCTCTCCTTCTTGAATCAACCGACGCATGTCGCTAAGGGCACACACCATAGCAGGACTTCCCAATGAAAGTAGACTGATCACATCATCAATAACACCTAAACCGAATTGCAGCCCCCCCATGTGTTTGTAAGCTGGAGAGCATACCTTCTCCAAGCAATGAGTTAGGGCTTCTAGTACAGTCTCTGGCTGCCTACCTTGACCCAAAACTGAGGACACACTCAACACAACCATGACTGACCCTATCGGATCTGACCTCCAATCACCATTGTAGAGGCGAAGAGTGAAGCAGTAGGTGTATAATATATCAACTAGGTGAACAGTTAAAAGGGGTGACGGTTCCTTGGAACTAAGCTTACTTAGAGGAGGTAGCGGAATTTCAGGGCCAAGAGGAATTTCACTTGGTTCATTACTTCCAATTTCATCTACCGGTTCCTGCTTTGAAAGAGGTTGAACAAGTTGAGTTCCTTCCTTGCTGAGACAGATTTTATTGGCAGAATGCTTTGACCACCATGGATCCCATGGTGTGATCATCTTGCTCAATTCGCCAGTAGCAATAGCTCTGTGAAATCGTTTCTTCTCTTCAAGAGATAAATCATCGAAACTGATTTCTTGTCCTGTAGTGAAATGAAAATAAAATCAGCCTCACCCAACCATAGACAAAAATCTGTTTTACTGGTGGTGCGTGCGGGGGTAGAGCAGAAAGAAAACACACGCAATAAAGGATATGTATTCAATAGGAACATACCTGACATTATTTTTTCCATCGTCTCCTCTGACAAAGCCGAATCTTCAAAAGCTGGGAAAACAATTAGATAGAAATTTAGTACACTTCTTTATTGGTATAATTAGGGAACTAAAAATTATGACCTCAAAAACTCTTCCAACATATCAAACATAAAACAATAAGAGTTCACTTATGATGTGATAATTTGTTTACAAAATTACATTCGTTAAATGATCAACAATGCTAGGTTGTAGTTATTCTAAAATCCACTAAACTAAATGCTTCATTGACTGTACATCATTCAGCAACTATGAAAGACCATCTTCTAAAAAACTAACTTGTTTACAAAGTCACAAACATTTAGTGGTCCCGTAACAAATAGCAAAAGCAAACAGATGTTTTTCACTGACAGAATAAAATAAAAAGTAAACTGATGGCAACTCCTTTTATATTGGTGGTGCAACACTTTTTTGCGGGATCCACCTCTTGAAATTTACTACATTAGATCATTAATAAGTCTGACTATTAGAATAGCACGAAGGTTCTCACGTGACACATCAACCGCAACAGGTATACTGGGACGACAATACAAAGCTGAGAGAGGAGGGTAGCCCATCTTATTCATTAGGGGATATTTCAGATTTTCATCAACCTATTATTGAAAATAATAAAAGGATTCTATGAAAGGGTCGGATGAGCAGCGGGATAACACGCATAAAAAACCTCAATTGATCTTCTCTCTCCAGTTTTTCTCTGTATCTCAGCCAGTCAGCCCTCTCTGGAAAACCCTACCCATCTTATGGGAATAACACACAGCAAAATAGGCGTCATTATCATAATTATCGGCCAAGTGCTTCTAATGATGCATGTTCCGTGTATGATAGGAGTACATGAAATACTCCTTCTCTAGTCTCTCTCACTGAACAGTGAGCAGAGCACTGCTAACTTATGTTCTTAGAGCTTTATAGATTAGTGTCTGTTAACTATGTCAGCTAGAAATAACTGACAGAGTGACAGTTAATACTGTTGTTCATGCATTGTTAAGTTCAACAAGCAAATAAAAATGAAATTCAGTTACAATCAAATTCTCTAACACTAATTTTCCAAAACTTCAATAATAATAACTTAATAAGGATGTTGTGAAGCAGATGACACATGGGCATGAGACCACATTCTCATTGTGAATTTTGATATTTCATGCTTCTTTGGGCTCCTTGTCTTGAAAACGTGGCATTTTGATTTCTCTTGGACAGTGTAGTAGTCCAAGGTATGCTATGATATGTGAGTAGGAGGAGCTATAGAATGCTGATATCCAGACAAATAGGGAGATGGATAGTGATGTGGACTTATGCTGCCCTACACAATCTGCCATTTGGTGCTGCAAGTCCCCCAGTGTCATAGTAAAATCAAACCAGAAGCTGGACTCATCATGCAGCAAGAGAAACGTGTATTATATGTGTGTATGATGACAATGGCCGCTCATTCCACAAGACAACTTTGATTACAACAAACTCTGAAATGGAGAAGAGAAGGGAGGGGATGGGGTGTTCCTGGATTTACATATTTGGGTGAGATTTGCAGAGCTATAAGTTATTATTGGCCCACGATGTTCCATTCTCAAGTTGCCACATTAAAAATTATTATTGGATTTACATATTTGGCCCACGATGTTCTATTCTCAAGCAATCTTGCCTGGGCTAATTTGAATGACAGTAACATCTCTCAGGATGTACAGGGGCATAATCCTTCAAGTTCAGTGGCCGATTTGGAGGTTTAGTCAAATATTTCACTGAAATTTAGGTTTTAATAGAGCCCAACACGTTGAATAACGTGCTCCACATTTTGGGATAGAGCTAGGAAGTTCTATATTTTAGAGGGAAAAGCTAGGACGTTGTTGAATTTTATGTCATTATTATAACTAAAAATATATCCTTCGGAAAAAAATACAAAACTAAATAAATTCACATGCAAAGATTAATATCAAACAGAAAGAGTGCAGTGAAACAACTCTGAAATATCTGAATTTCTGAAAGCAAAGCAAAAAATATAGATGACTTACAATCCTCATCCATGCTATCCATTTCCTCTTCTGAATGAAATCTCTTCAGTATGTCCAACATTTTTTGTTTGGTTTGTTCATTAGGTTGCATTTGCTGGAGCTCTTGAACTACATTTTCTTTCATGAAGGATTCAGTACAACGAAGACTATGAGACTGTAAAAATTACAATAAAAGGGATCAAAAGAAGTTCATAACAAGCAAGGAACAATATTTAAAATAAGAGTATCTATAGAAAGGAGTGAATTACTAATATAGTTTCACGTCCACAAGATGAACTTTGGTTTTGGTCTCCTAATTTTTCTTCCTTTGATGATATATTCCTCATGAGAGAAATGTAATGATTGACAATTTTCATTAGAGAATTTTGAGGATACGATCAGAAATTTTATAAAATCATTTTTTTAGGAAGTTTTATGAAATCTTTTAAAGCAGAGAAAAGACTCAATAATATAGATCATTGAAACTTGATTAAGTTTCTAGATATAATGAAGCAGATCACATGTTGACATATTTCCCTTACCGCATAGGTCGATATTACAACATCCAGATCTTGACTTAGAACTTTACACCATGTTCAAAGAACATAGCATTTGGTTCTCTTTCAATTTTTGTTCTTCTCCTTGAGTATCTCTTACAAGTTTAGTGAAGAAATTCAAATTCACGGCTCAAGATATCATTGAAGAATGATCAATAAAGTAAAAATTCAAAAGAGATTTGAAAAACAAAAAAATAAGGCTAGTGTTAAAGGTAATATTATCCAATTAACCAATCCAAGATTTAATAAAGGTTATAAAAACAATATCATCAAAATGGAGTTAAAAAATATCCCTGAAATTAAAGACCTTGACCACAGTTCGATTGAAGGGGATAATGTGATCAAGGGTTTTTAATTCCACAGTTCGATTAGGAATTTCATTAATTTCAAGGACCAAATGATTCAACCCTTTACAATTTCAGCAATCAAATTGATGATTACATTAACAATTTTACAAAATCATATACATCAAATTAAAGAATAATATTGCAAAATAAAAGAGTTGCCATCACATAATTGGACCATTGACCTTAATACAACAGATTTCTGACCATTTGGACCATTGACCTTGTCACACACAGATTTGCAACACAAATTAAACATAACCAGCTCATATCTACTTCGAGGTAGCTTTACTTACTTTATAACATGGGAGGGAGCAGTATCGCGAATTGCATCGAGGACATGTGTATTGGGAGAACTGCTTCTGACATCTGTTTTTGTATGAAAAAAGTATAAAAGAGAGTAGTTCGATCAGTACTTCTACTAAGAAATGAATATTTGAAAAAATCTAAATGAAATGATTAATTTTCATTGCAAAGGCTAACACGACATAGAACTCGAATCAAACCAGTTTTCCAAAACTAGGGTCTATGGTCTTAGTACCGTATGATTTTCAAGGAAGTGAAATCCAAACTATTTTGCATACACATTCAGTGATAAAGCTAAGAATGCTTTTAAGTTTCAAAAGTTATTCTAGAAAATAACTGTCCATCTCTTGGTAAGTCTCACAGATTACCTCAATAAGTAATCAGAATTCCTTTTAACCATTAGTAAAAGTAAATTCATTTCATCTACGCATGACATGACATGACATGCTGCATGACTCAACTATCAAGCTTAAGTGCTTAGCAACTGAAAATGAAACTATTGAAAAAATGAGTAAATATCAGCTCATCAGTCCTAATAAAGTTCACTTATAAAAATAGCTAAAAGAAACAGAATTATATTTCTCTAACATAAGATGAGATTTAGAAAATTAAATAGATGGATAAAAAACAAAAGCAGGAGACATTATTTATTCATGATCTCGGTATAAAATACCTAATATGTTAAAAAAACTATGATAAGTTCCAGAGTAACATACACATGACAGATTATTCGGGCAGGGTTCAGTGAGGAAGTAGAAGATTGATCAGATGTAACAATGGTATCTGCCATTATTCAAACACCGGAGCCAACAAATTATTTTCCTTTGATTACGAACTGCAATTTTCTCCTTGAGAAATTAGTATTTCAGTTCCAGTCCAAGGTGTTGGGTCCAGATAGCAAATGCAGGTATTTGATATTTCGGTATATTCAGATAATACTCAAGCCACTTCAAATTGACACCAAGTTGTGATCACTAATCAGAGTCTGCAATCAGCAATCATTCTCCAAGGAAAATGACTACGCAGTTCTACTCCCGGGAGCCTGAAGCATAGGAGTGGCATGCGATTTCTCAATGTAATCAAGTCAATCACCTAGAAGTTGAACTTCTGTTGGGCAAGGCTTCTCAATATTTTTATTAATTTCCTATTAAAAAAAATCACAAATCACTTGGTCAAATTATCTTAAAATGTTCAATCCACGAAAATCTCAGACATAATCTGCATGAAATAAATCAACCAGAAGTTAAACACATTGCACTTTATTTCCACATACAATCACAAAAAATATAAAAAGGGCAACTTGGTGGTGCTATAAATCCCCTACCATTGCAGGGTCTAGAAAAGGGCTGTCCCTATTGTGGGTATCTTTTCTCCTATAAGCAGCCTTACATTGCATTTGCAAAAGGCTGATTTCACAGCTCAACTTGTGGTATCCTAGTTACAAGGCAGCAACTCCACTAAAAAAATGATACGCTGCTGTATGTCATATTATTTGGGAAAACATTACAAAAATTGAGGGTCCACTATAAGCACTACTAAAATTTCAATATTTCCTGATATTAGGAGATAAGGTCATCTAGTATTCTAATGTTGATGCCTCAGTGTGACGTTACGGTTATAATACAGTGGCATAATGTTGCAGAAAGAAACTAGCCCAGCTAAGCTTGATCACACATTTGACGCCATATGGCTGGACTTAACTTCAACAACGTAGGTCATTTTTCCAGGCTCAAGCTCTGTCTCGTAATATAATATAATCAAGGGTCGTTACACCACACTAATTAGAACCCTGATTACGAAGCTAAAATAATGTGTTTTTACTCAAACAATTGAGTAATGATTCGGACCAAGCTACTGCTCTAAAACCGGAGACTGTAGTAAGTATTTATAAATGGGCCTACGTTACAAGCTTTTGTGCTCTATGAAGCATGGACACAGACACAGACACCGATAATAATTTGAGAAAATGACATAATTTAGTGTAATCCTATCTGAGGAGTATTCGTGCTTCATAGTTTGTGCTCCAATAATCAATGAATGACTTAAACCTAGCTCTTAACTAACTAAAATGTTATCATTGAAATTCAAATTCCCAACAAATTTATAAAGGATCTTGCCTAAAATTCATCAATCGTTCCATATATGATTCCAACTTCAAATTCAATCAAAACATAACAAAATAACACGAATTTCTACTTGCTCAGTTTTTAAAAGGACAATAGATTTCACACAGAACATTTAACAAACAGTTTATATGCACATTAAAGAAAGAGTAGAAAATGTGAAAGTACTAACCGTAATCGAAGTTGAAAAAAGAAAATTAAAGCCCTAGTTCTTAATTCTCTTTCGTTGGTGCAATCAACAAGATGAGATATGATATAGGTTCTTTTGTTTTCCACGAAATTGAAGTAAAGAGAAAATATTGTGCGCGCGAGAAGATACGAGATGGAAGTGTCTTCAGAGTGACACAAGGCACTTTTGATTTGGGCCTAGGTATAAAAATTATAACAGTGGATGATACTATTCACACCTCCTGTTCTTGTTTTTACACGCCCCCCTCATATCTCATTTTTAATTTGTTTTCTATAAAAAAAAAATAAGGGCCCGTTTGTTTTGGATTTTTTTGAAGAAAAAAAAATTTTGTCTAAAAAAATCACTTTTAGCCTCAAAATGAAAAGCTATTTCAAGCAGCTTTTTCAAAATCTATTTTGTTTTCTAAACATAAATACCTTTAGATTTTTTTTAAAATCTCTAAAAAAAAATCTCTAGATTCTTTTAACTCAAAATCTATTTTTTTTTTTAAGTTGAAACAAACGCACCCTAAATTTTCTTTTTTTTCTCAAAATTTGTATTCAGATTTACACTGTTAGGTTATGCATCCTGGTTTTTAAAAAAATATGGAAAACGGTAGTTCAAATATGGTTAGAGTAAAAGAGTTGTCAATCGCCCATGCTTTTTTTTACAAAAAATTAAACATCGTTGAGGTTATTAAAATAAATATAGTAGAATCAAATCGACTTTTTTTTAAAGATGAATCAAATTGACTTGAGACATTTCTCATTCTTATTTTGAGATCAACAATAATGATTGAAAAAAGGGTCAAAAACACAACATAAATATATTATAGAAGTCAATAACAAAATTAACAAAGCAGGATCTTAATCCTAACAAAGAAATTAACTTCCTACGTGAAGGACTTGATGGAACAAAGTAATATTATTGTTTTTTAATAACAATTTTTAATATAGAAAAAGTTGTTGTTTAAGGGTATAATTGAGATAATGAAAAAGTAAGTATATATCACCCATCTAGTTTGTTACACTTTTTAAATGATAAAAGAAAAAACTTGACATTTGTGTTTGTTACATTTTTATATATAAATTTATTGTTATCAATTTGTTACACGTGTTATTTATATTGAAAATTGAGGGCATTTTTGAAAAGAAAAAGTCAGCCCAAAAGATTTGAAAAAGGTTGTGTTTTTTATACATCGTATAGATAAGTAAGAAGTTTCTCATACCATACAAACTCTTGCTTCAGTCGAAGAAGACAATCGAGTTAGTTACTACCGAAAATGAAGGGAGGGTTGAACCTTAATTTTTATTTTTAAATTCAATATCCAATCTAAGAGTAGACTAAAATGTAAACCTCCATTTGATTATGTATACGTAGACTCTTAAGTCGTGACCACTCAAATGTTCTTTGAATTATGGTGTTTTTTCCGAATGGTGTACTATTCTTTGGTGGTGTTTCAGTGCTGACTTATTGAATACGCCTCTTACCTTCCTTCTGAAAAAAAGTTCCAACTAATATACATTTTTTTTAACAAGTTAAACTAACCTATTCAAATTGGCACCAAGTAACCAATTTGAGTTAAGTTTTCTGATAGCCAAAATAGTAGACTAGAATATTTAGGAAAAAGATTTTTGAAATTTATCTAAACCGCTAATTGAATTTTTTTGTTTTATGGAGATGAAGATATAAGGGTATAGGGTAAAATTTCCATCTTCTATTTATAATTTTGCTTGTTTGGTTTATTAAAAGTTTGTTTGGGCTGGGTTGTTTATTGGTCTACAATCAAAGGATATTGAAAATTGCTTTTTTCACATCAAAAACTTTTTTAAAATACAAGTAAAATACTTAAATGTCCCTAACGGCAGTTAACTACCGTTAAGGATCCGACAACAGTTAACTACCGCTGGCCCTTAACTACCGCCAAATTCATTTCAATACATGCCTGAATTATCATGGTTTGAGTAAAAGCTTGAATCTTGCAGGTTGTACCTTTGATCCAAACCATGGTTTTGGTGTTTAAAGTATACGAGTTTATACATGTTTGGATTACAGTTTGCATATCCCTTGCATCATTAGCAACATAAAGTTGATTTATTTAAATATTTTACATCTTAAATCTTGTTCTGATGAAAAATCCAAAAATTGCTTTTCCATGGGATCCATCTTCGTTTTGCAGACTGGAGTACTCATTAATCATTAACCAGCTTGATTGATGGACCTAGCTACATTGATGATCCCTTTTAAGTGTGATGCAAATTGTCTTATGTTCACTTGTGTTTGGTTTTTTCATAGAGAAGATGGGGAAGAAAAAAGATGAACAGTGAGTTGTGGCTGTGTGAGAGAGAACAACATTGATGATAGGAATTCAGCGGTAGTTAGCTACCGTTGGAGCCAACGGTAGTTAACTGCTGTCGTTTTTCCCAGTAGTAGTTAACTATCGTTGGGGATAGTTTAGTCATTTACTTGTGTTTTTAGCAAAATTTTTATGTCAAAAATGTAATTATCAAAGATATTTCATTTATTTACTAGTTGTGTGTGAAAATTTCCTTTTGGTCTCGTTGGTATTTCCTTGGTTACCTCTCTATCAATAATAAATATTTAAATTCCATGTGTTTTTTTTAATAATAACTACCTTTAATTTTTTATTTTCTTCAATCCCTAAATGCTACATATATAATTCAATGTCTTTACCAATTAAGTTTATGGTACAAACCTACCTTTAAATTTTATTACGAAGATATCGTTAAGTGTATATATATTAAAACATTAATTATTGCTTCTTATGGCAAGTGGCCATTACGTAAAGAAGTGGAAAGAGATGAGCATAGTGCACACGAAGTAAACAAATTGGATAAAATGGGTTAATTAATTAATCAATGCTTTTGAAGCTCACATCACATGTACACGTTGAGCCTAAACTCAAAATTCCAAAAGTGGATTTGTGGTCGTGCATGTTTGCGTATCGTGTGTGTGTGGTCGTGGTAATCTTAGTTATAGTTTCTTAAAGTGTTAGCAATTAATGATTCTGCGTGGCCTGTATACATTACATGCAGACAGAAAAAACGAATTTTGCATGGGATGCAATTAATGAAATGGATTATTAGGATCTTATGAACAAATAATGAATAGTTTTGATGACAATTTCAGACGGAAGTAATCAAATTGGTACATCAACAAGAAAATGATCCTTTTGGCAATATGACATGAAAACAAAATAAGTAAGGGATTGATATGCAATTTCCCACGTTGTCAATCCTTTAAATGGTAAATATATGAATATGATAATTCATTTCAAATTGGACACATGATTGTAATAACTATTAAGTAGGTAAAGTTTGGGTGATCGAAGGATGGTATGTGTAATATGTATCATTAACTATATGTGATTTTGTTAATCCACTTCATTTCATGAGTGAACCAACAAACAATTTCGTTTCCATCATTCATTATTTGCTTGTGGAATTTTCTTCTAAACATGTTACTCTTTTACATCACCCGAATCCCTTTTTGGTGCACTTTCTAAGTCACTCTTTCCTCATTGATGTATAAGTTTATTCTTCTTTCTTTTATTAAATTAAGTCAGAACTACTAAATCAAATAGAATTAATGATGTATAATAGTGCATACATATGATTTTTTTTTACGCAATTACAAGGGGAAAGGAGGACTTTGTTTGTACTATTTGCTAAATGACTGCCCTTTAATTTAACTTAAAAGGACTTCATCTTTGTTAAGGACTTCAATTGAAGAAAATAGATATCTATTATTTATCATCATATGTATAAGGATTTTATCTCTCTTCAAGAACTAACATATCACACAATTAAAATAGGAAAATATTAATATCTATTTTTTTTTTTTAACAAGTTAAGATGGGATATATTAAACACCACGATAAGCACCAAGGTGTCATGAGAAGAAGCAAAAGTTAACCCCACCATTTTAAATTTATGTGACTCTTGTTCGCTTCAATTTCTTAAAGTACATATCAGTGAGGGCGTTGTCTACGGTGGGAGACCTTGATAGGTCTCCTACCGGTGAGAGACCTCCTTTTTTTTTTTGCTTGCAAAATGAGTAAGAGCCATTGGATTAAATCCAATGGTTGATTAAACCCAAGATTACTCTTCTGTCCTTTCCTTTCCTTTTTTCTTTTTCTTTCTTCCTTTTCCTTTAGTTTTCACTGACTCCCATGTCTCTCACCTCCCTCTGCTGCAACTCTCTCTATCACCCTATCACCACTGAGATCTCTCCAGCGTCGGCCGCCGACTACGAATCTCTCCACTTTCGTTTCCCATCTGCTCACTGTCACCTCCCCAACGTCGATCTCCTCCACTCCGGTCTCCCGCCACCGTCGTTCTGTAAAGATCTTCCAGCGCCGTTGTTATGTTCAGATTTTAATTGTTGGGAGTTGGTACAGTACATGGACCACACAATCCCTCAAAGCATGGGCATGAAGATGCAGAATCCACTTTATCTCTCCTACACCAGTCCTAGGGCAAATATGGGAAAGTAACATTCTGATGTATGTGGAAAAACCCATACTTTGATTATTGCCCAGAAATTCATATGAAAAGCATATGACACGCCCAGAAATTAACTTAACACTTCCAAGTAAACTGCTTGAGAATTGTTTTTAAGTTTCAGGATAATTTTTAAAGGGTCACAATTCAAACTCCCCCTTCCTTGTGACTATTTTATCTACTTCAATACTTTCATTAAAAAATAAAAATAAATGGTATATACGCGTGAGACTCACTTAACTCTTTTTAATGTACCACCACCGTGGATACTCACGGGTATTGGGTAGACTAGCTCTTGTACTTCTACCATCTTGGTGGGTCAAGTACCATTTATACTTCTCTCATTTTCTCTAATAAAGATATATTTTCGCTCATCAAAAAGGAAAAGATAAAAATATAAATATCTCTTTTGACAAACCAAAAGAAATTATATTCGGATCTTGCCACAATATATTTATGGTTAAATATGTTTTTTATTCCTACAAATATATCAACACTTTTGTTTTAATCCCACTAAATAATTTCTTTGATTTTTAGTCCCCAAAAAAATTTCAAACACCACTTTTGATCTCTATTTTAAGTCAAATCATGTGTAGCCTCCATGTTTTTGAATGAAAATTTTCAGAAACGTTTAAAATATTATAAGAATCTCTCCCAAATTAAAACCCTAAACTATCAAATTTAAAACCTCAAACTTATGCTCATCTCACCAAATTGAAACCCCAAGTCAACTCCCAAATAAAAAAAAAATTGTTGTGCTTTGAACGTCCAAACATCGTAACCCTAAAAAACAACGAACCTAAACATTGTTTATTCATATTTGTTTTATATTAAAAACAAAATCAAAAAAACTGTATGAGATCTACATGCAAATAGTAATAACAGCAACAAAGAGTTAATGATTAATGTTGAGTTTATGATTACTTAAATTGGAATCTTTCGTGGATAGAGAATAATTATAATTAAAGAAAATTTTAGAAAGAGTCGTAGAGTTATAATTGAACCATTTCAGATCGAACTATTGTAATTCTTAGTTAATTATTTACCACCACAACATATTCGTATGATCTATATAAATTTTACATGTATATGGTTCAAATAAGTCACAAGTCTTTTCACCTTGGTTGGCGATTGACACACATAAACATTTTTAAAAGCGGAACTCACAACTTTTAGATGATATAAAATCAAATGTGTCAAATAGTTCATGCAATTGCTATGACCTATCGTATAAACATTCATCAATCATTACTTCAAAATCTATTTTAATCTTATTAAAATAATTTAGTTAAGTTAGACCAAAAATTAACAATCAGGTAAGTTAAAAATAAGCGCACCATAACTTACTAGTATAGAAAGTATACATCACGGAGCCGAACCCACACATTTTGATATTTAACTTGAATGGTATTATCATTTGGAAAACAATTAACTTATATATCTTAAAGGATGAAAACTTAATGATTTCTTTTTTAAATTTTACAAAAGTAATGTTTTTTATGGCAAAATTTTTTTCAATGTTTTTAAAAGAAAATGATTAAATTAAATTACAAAATAATACTAATATGTAGATATACTTTTTGGTTGCAATAATCTGCAAATAATTAAATAGAAATGATTAATTTTTTAAAAAAAGAAATTAATCATTTCTTATTCAAAAAAAGAAATGAGTAATTTTTTTGTACCAAAAAATGGATTAATTTTCCCATGCCTTTAAAAGAAACGGATTAATGCTTTCTTTGTTCTCTTAAACAATGGAAAAGTTAATGTTTTCTTTTTTGCAAATATTGATACTTTTTTTATGACAAAAAAAGAAAGTATTAAATTTTATAAATCTATACTATATCTATACTATTCTATACTATATAAGAGAAAACTGCCTGTTTCAACACTTTTGGGCTGAATTTTTATTTTCTAAAATATCCTTAATTTTCAATACAAATAACACATGTAACAAATATATAAGAGTAAATTTAAATATTAAAACAAATGTAACAAACGTGAGCAAAAAATAATGTTAAAGATTGAACTTTAAATCCTCTAAAAAAAAGATTAGTAACAAACGTGAGCAAAAAATAATGTTAACGATTGAACTTTAAATCCTCTGCAAAAACATATTAGTAACAAACGTGAGCAAAAAATAATGTTAAAGATTGGAATTAGATCCTCTAAAAAAAGATTAGGACTCAAAATAATTTAGAAATTTTTTTGTTAGCACTGTATTAATTTTTTTTTTTGTTGACAAAGCACTATATTAAATATTAATAAGTAGGGTTCTCACAGTTCATAGTTCGTTTCCACATTGTTTAGTTTTTCTCAACCTCTCTCAGCCCTCTGCCTTAGAATTCAGAATTAACATGTAAGTTTTTTTTTTTCTTTTTCTTTCATGTTACAAATAATCAAAGTCGATTAATTTTATGGATTATTTGACTTTGTTGGTTTATAAGTGATTATGATTCAAATTGTTTACGCAACAATAGTTTGATAGTAATTTCGAGTTTGAGTATTTTTTTTTTT
>Ga0228710_1003351_pt1 | contig 25522 bp, 9 predicted proteins | sample MedpolnodulmetaG_FD_177995 | JGI IMG/M metagenome (GOLD analysis project Ga0228710, IMG submission 177995) | Root nodule microbial communities from Medicago polymorpha collected in Santa Monica, California, United States - pink nodules | ecosystem: Host-associated > Plants > Roots > Nodule...
TATTAATAAAAAAATAATAAAATAAATTATTTTTTTTTTTTTTTTTTTTTTTTTTTTTTTGCAATTTGGTTTAATGCCAATACTTGGGTTCATCGGATTGTCCTGGATGAAGATGAAGTTGCTCTTAGTTATAAGTTTGTTTTGATGATGTTAATTATCTAGGTTCATTTGATGATGTTTTTATGTTGATTAGTTTTAGCTTAGAAACTTGTTAATGCACCTAGTAATCTTTGCCTCATTGTGTCATGTGATCCCTAGTTGTCAAATGTTTTGTTGTGTATAGAAATCTACATCTTCGGTGGTCAAAACCTTGTTTCTAGATGTTTGATTCGATTCAAAATAGTTTGAATTGTATCAAGGAATGTTTCTGCCTTTGTTTCTTATTGATCTTGAGCTTTGATTTGAATCATGATTCCTTGATTCGTATCATTCAATGTCTCTAGTCTTGGTTTTTACCTCTTTGAATTGTCACAAATATTCCTGATTCGTATCAATCTTCATAGCTTCAACTTTTTCTTGCCTGAATGAATCGTATCAAATTTTCTTGATTCGTATCAATCTTCATCTGGAAATTCTTGATTCGTGTCAAATATTTTTGATTCATATCAAATTTTGATAGCATCAGTTTTCCCTTTATCACATGTTTGAATCGAATCAGACTTTTACTAAATCGATTCACAACGTTATTTTTGCCTAAAATCTTGCACATATCAGTCCTCCCTATTATATCAATATCCATACTCCACCCAAACTACTGAATCATTTACATTTATTCTCTACAAAGTCTCCAAACCTCACTGTCCATTTGTTCTTGAGATTAAACACTTTTTCTAAGAATCATTGTGGTCTTTTGAGTCATATATTGCTAGGGTGCTATAGGGATTGTAAGTTGATTGATTTCATGGATATTGATTGGAAATCAAGGATCTAAAGTGAATTGAGTAATTTCATTCCACCTCCAAAAGTATTTGGGGTTCTTTCTAAAGTTCTTAAGTTGAAGGGGATCCAACCATCGGACGGAGCAAAGAAGAGTTCGTGTGAAAAACTCCAAAGATTGCACGGGTGATTGAGGATTCAAAGACTTCAAGTAAAAAAAGATAAAATGATACATTAGTATAAAGTAAAAAAAGATACATTGGTACATTAGCAACAAATCAACAAACTAATGAACATAAAATGATCAAGGCAGATTTTGGAAGAGCTTATTTGAGCATACGAAGATAGCCAGTGAATATAATTTGTCCTCCTATGAGTCCTTTCAACAAGCTTATGAAATAAGTGCACTCAAGGAATATTTTCTAAAACTTATGTCACTAAGAGCCCTATTTGTTACGACTTATTTTTTTGTTGAGAAAAAAATCACTTTTTAAAACAAAATAATAACTTTTAGAAGTTTTCGTCCGTCTGTTACAAATTTGTTGGAAAAAAAAGAGAATTTAAAAGAAATATAAAAACTGCTTCAAATAAGAAACCATCTTAGGTAGTTTATCCAAAAATCATTATTTATAACTGATTTCATTGGGATAAACAAACAGAAAACAACACATGCTTTTTTAAAAATCTCTAAATTATTGAATATCAAAATCATCTTTATATAATCCCTATCAAACATGTCTATGATTTCGGGACTTTGTAATGTTTTTTATATATGAGTCTTTAATTCTAGTTTTCCCGAAACATAACAATTTTAGGGGGGTTTTGAAGTAACTCACGAAAAAGTCATGCAAATCGGCAATTCAAGAACAACCGAAGAATTGTGAAGATTCAAGAGACAAGAATGAAGATCCAAGAGGCCTCAGAAGACTTACAAATGAGAGGAATTATGTTCCCAAAGTACCGACGCAAGTTATCTGTCTAGGAAGTAAGTGATTATTAATTAGCCAAAAATACCATATGAATTGTTGACCCTCGACGTAGGTACCTAGTGGCTAGAACCCATTGGGTCGTGTGGTGCATTACCGAAGATAGGAATTAACTGGTTAGTAACTAGGGAAACAAGCACCTAGCTGTCTGAATTAAACCTATAACCTATAGTAAGACCATTCTCTTGAAACCCTTAGTAAGGTAGACGTAGATTAGGGCTGCCCGTTTGTAGAACTACTAAGTAAGCTTAGAGAGAGTGTGCTATGAGTGTCCTAAGATTTATAGATGGGCACACCTAAAGAAACCTTGGCCTTCATTGCCTTGGGAAACACTAGAAAGCCAATTTAAGTTTATGTCTCAATTACCATTGAATTAGCAAGACCCCGCACATAAGGATCACCGTGTGATCAACATGTGCAGTTAGCCATCAAAGGGAAAGGCCTAATTAGGTACCCAGTGGCTAAAACCCATTGGGTCAGGTGGTGCCCTACCTATTTAGGAAACTCCGAACGACCTTATCACTTTTATAGTCACCAAAAGATAAATAAACGCGACATTTAAATTACGTATTATCCAGCAACTAATATACAGAGGAGATTCGAAGAATCCTAACCACTGCTAACTTTTCTGCAACCAAAACAGGTAAATTTGCTTTGTTGCAAACAAATAAAAATTGCAACTTTCATTTATACCGTCAAAACTTACAAAAATAAGTAACTAGAATTGTTCGGACGAAAAGACAATCCCTGTGGATATGTTACTCTACTTATCTCTTTATTACTTGATGAAAACGACTGATACACTTGCCATTTTGCAATTACGCTAATCCGACGCATCACATCACTAACATTTATTTTCCTTCAAGTAGGTTTCAAGTGTAACAAGTAGCTCCTGGTCTGATATATAGAAAGAATATGGAAATTTATCATCCTAAAATCAAACACACACTTAATCAAAACTAAAGAAACAAATATAAATAAAAATAAACTTGAGAATTGAATTTACATTGTTAAGAAGCTAATTGACAATCTGATGAAGTTGTTTTGGACCAACGTTTTGAGGAAGGTACATGGGTGATCCCAAAGGAATACCGTCAGTGTTAGTCAAAAGACATAACATGTTGTTTGTTGTCTCCACCTCCATTTTCGACTTCCAAATATGGGTAGAAGGGAGAAGGAGTTTGGGTGCTGGCGGCGTTGAAGAGGAGAGTGAGTGAGTGTATGATCAAAATTAGGAATGACGACGATCATAACGGTTTTAGTAGGGTACATTCCTTTTTAAACATTCTACTCTATTTTTTACAAATTAAAATCAAAATTAGTTAGATTTATAGGGATAAAAAATTTATTTAACCCTATAAATTCTTTATGTAGTGGTTTCCTTTTTACATATTTTATTTTAGGTTTCATAATTTTTTTAGTCCAAACTGTTGTTAGCCTACAATTTCGACATGCTCAATTAATGCAGTCAATGAAAGTTGACTTTTGTTCTTTCAAGAATTAAAAATGTTATCTCTAGTATGAAGATTTCGACATGGTCTGGGATTTAGCATTTAGAAGAGTTCAAGAGCTTTGAAGTTCGACAAGAGGTAATTCAGAGAGAAGATTGGTCGAAGCCAAACAATTGTTGTCGAAGGGGAAATAATTCAAATTCAAAAGCAACAGTCGTTTATTGAGACGTGGGGGAGAGGTAATTTTCGATTGAAGAAGTGCAGCTCGTGGCAGTTTAGTTTTTTGCGGTTATTTCTTCTATTTATACCACAACGATGCGCTACGGTAACTCTATTCTTATTGGACCTCAAAACTCTTGTCACTTAATTCTAAAAAGTTATTACACACTTAACTCTATTAAGCATCTCATTATTTTACCATCTGAAAACAATTATCACTAGTTAGTTCTAACTTAGTAAAAATAATTATTCACTTCAAAACACTAAATGGCCAAAATAGAAGAAATTACTAATTTGCCCTTACTCACCAAATGACCAAAATATCATTAGTCTTAAAAATGACTAAAATACCATTCTAGGTTAAAAATTCGCTAATTCCAATACAAATACACAAACAAGCAATTAAGCACACATAAATAATAAAGAAAATAATCCTAGCGAAAAATAGGTTGTTACATTCAACGCTGTTGTAGCGCGAGTGTCGGTTGCAGTACCGAGGATATAGTCGTCTTCCTCAAGATTCACCGGCTCGAGAATCGGAACCGTTCGATTTTGGAGAATTTGAATCGTTGAAAACGGTGCTTGAGAGGTGGAGGAACGGCTCGCGGTGGTTCTCCTGTGGGTTCCAGTCATTACTTCGAAGAAAGGAGTAGTAACTGTTAAATGTTGGTGGAGGAACGTCTAACTAAAAGCGGTTACGGCAGAGATGCACGTAACAGAAAACGGTTACAATGGAGGATCGTTGGACCGTGGCGGTTAGCAAACGATCCCCTCCTTCTAGCGCCAAATGAGTTGTACGGTGAGAACGATTGAGTGACGACGGCGGAAGAGAATGCTCTCGTGTGACGACAATGACTTCCGGCATGGCGACGACGAGTCTTCACGGTGGAACGAAAGGTGCCTGCAGGCACGTTAGCACTCCGACGCTCAAGTCAGTAATGGAACTGAGAAAGAGTTTGTAAGAAGTGTTGTGGAAAATGATGTGTACCTTGAGGGTGAAACAAGTTCACCCTTATATAGGCCCGTGTTAGTCATAACCGTCTCGGAGTTGTGCGACGTGTGATTAGGGACGAAGTAGGACAAGTGTAGGGTGATCTTTGCGCGAGGGCGCGCTCTTGTGTGACATGGTGTACGTAAGTTGGCGTGCTCCTTTAAGTGAGGAGCCTTAAGGCGGTGCAAGTTTGGCCACATATCATCGTGTGGTTTGTCTTATGACTGGTCAAGAACAATTAGATTGACCATTTTGATTAAATTATTTTCCTTTTTGATATTATTTTGTTTATGTTTGTCTAACACAGACCTTGTCATGGATCATCATATTAATAAATTTTGATAAAATATTATTTTTATTATTCTCTTTTTATATATTCTAAAATTATTATTTTTAATTAGAAGTGATAAAAGATAAAAGTCAAATTTTCAGCATGATTTTTATAATATAATAATAAACGGTAACAAAATATTACTCCCATCGTTTCAAAATAAATGTTGTTTAAGGTATTTACACACATATTAATAAATGCATTAATTAAAAGAAAGAGAAATTTTATTTTACCAAATTATCCTAATCAACTATTGGTTTATTTTTCATTAAAGGAAAAAAAAATACTTTGGAAGTAGTGTATATAGCATTAATTGAAGGGTACAATTGAAAAGTAAAAGTTATTATTGCATTGAAAACTGAAAGTGAGATTCATTTTAAAACAAATATTTTTAGTTAAAACCACACTCATTTTAAAATATAGAGAGTGCAAATTTATCCAATATAAACTATTGTTATTATTAGTTACTAGTTTGTTGGGTTTAGTGGTTTACGAAACAAGACCTATAAGACCCATAGTATACTCTGTAACCTACCAAAACAAGTAGAAGAGGCAACGACTAGAACTAGAAACTAGTTACAGAGGTAATCATATTTCACAATTTTATTACTATTATATATATTTTCGTTCACTTTTTAGGAGGGTTACAGTGACCAATGTAGTCAAAAACGAGGGCCGGGTTGTAGGATCGTCCTATCCTACGTGCCACAATGATGTCGGCAAGCTCCTCTTGATTTCGTAAAATGCTGATAAGTGGTGTGTCTATTATATGAAATAATGTTGTGCTATTTATAATTATTGATCACGAGTCTTTAAACTAATGACATCTTGATTCACTTATGTACTTATTCAAACCTCAATTGAACAACTATGAGTTCAAGGCTTCTTATTGGTACAATATAATGAATAAGTGACAAATGATATTAAGAAATAACTCAATTGCAAAATTTGACATGACGGAGCTGGACCGAGACTCAATGGAATAATAAGTGAGAAAATTTGCTTACAATTCAATTCTTGTACTCTTCCTTTGGCTTGTTACTCATGTAATATGTATTTTGTGAATGGAAGTTTTGGTATTCTTTGTGTCTTTGATTTCAAAAATATGCAGTTTCACTAGGAAAGTGATGGAACATAAAATTTCAACTTTTTCTACCCCATAAACTGAGAAACATTTGTTTACTATGATGTTTTAAGTAATGGTACTAACATCACTGAAGCATAATTCAAATTTTCCAAAGACACTATAATGAAAATTTGCAACAAGTCAAATAGGATGGATTTGTTTCTTAAATGTTCATGACTGCATAATCACCTAGCAGGTTGTTTCTGTAGGATTTGTTCTGTTCTGTTCTTTCTCTCAGCAAAGCTTGACAGGAGGGAGGCATAAGATTGGTAGGTCCATCTTACTAAGGAAATCAGAAAAATTCGTTCTAATTAATTATGACGAGTAGATTGAGTTTACGAGAAAATAACGTTTGATCACAATATTTTTTCTCTTGTGTGGAGTGCCATTAAATACAATTAGATTGAGATCCTACAAAATTCTTCCTGCAGGTTGCTAACAAATGGTAAAAATATTAACTTTTGGTTAGATAAAAAAATGTAGGACAGAAAATAAACATTTGACCAACGAAACTAACCTTCGATACTCAATCGGCACTGCAGTACTGTGTTTCCCTCAGTACTGTTAAAGCTCAAAAAAGCTACTGTAGTTTAAACTTTAAAACTTCACTGTACACTTTGGATGAGAGTAGAGCTAAAAAAGTTTGACAGATGAATTTATTATTGAAGATTAAGATTATGTATTTCTCATGAATATACTGTTATGAGTTTCAGAAAACTCTAGGTACCGAGTTTTTTGACTAAATTGAACCATTTATCTTTTTAACTCATTTAAACCATTTATGAGACTTTGTGCTTGCATTTCTGAAACCAAAGTAAAATAAAATCATGTTGTCTATAAAACTGATTGGGAGTTTGAATAACTTGACTCAATTTAGAGACGAGACTTTGATGGATAAACTTAAATCTGTTACCATATTTTTCCAGGCCATGCTAGTTTAAAACCAAAAAGAATTGACCCTTTTCATGTTTTCTGTGTGACTTCATTGCTTTGTCTATTTTCCAGTTAATTGCAGAGTCATAAAGGTGTTACAAGTATTCTGAAAATATGTTTGATTTTGGCATATCTTATATCAAAGCCTCAATCCAAGATAATTATTTATTGCAGTTGATTTCATTGTCTAGTACATTGATAGTTTATTTACCATATACAAAACAAGTAGACTGGTGAAAGAATTATGGTAGGATTCTTGGCTTTTCATACATGCTTATAACTAGTCAGCGACTATGATCTCAAAGTGTCAGCTCATTCTCTAATTATTGCTACAGATTAGGGTTAGTAAAGTGGCTAAACTACAATTGAATATTTTTAAAAATTCATGAACTCTAGTAAATGCTAGGAATCATTGCTTTGTATAATTGGATTGTGTGACCTTATTGATCAAATAATTGATAGCAAAGTAACCAAGTGTATTCATGTATCAATAATCTCTTTATCAGGTTGGCAAGCAGCAATAACCTTAACTAAATAACCTTGCATAGTTATTGAGTGAGAGCTCAATAACTATACCTTCCATGTTGGCCACTAAGTTTGTTGGAGGATTTTTTTTATAATAATTCATCACATTAATTCTTGACATTTTCCCATATAATATCTTCATTATTTTTGATAATAATTCATCACATTAATAGCTTTTGGAAATAATTAATGACTTTGTTCATATTAGATTCTACTCATGCTTGCTTGTACATATTCAGCAAAACTGGCATATATGAATACAGGGCCGGCCTAATAATTTTTAAAAATAAGTGGGGCCTAAAGCAAGGTTGAATGTATGAGATCTTTTTTATTAGAATATGAGGCCTTTTTGTTTGTAAAATTGAATAAAAAATGATTTTTTGTTGGGAGGTCTAAAGATAGGGCTTTGTTGGTCTTACCCTTAGACCGGCCCTGTATGAATATCAGAATGACTATTGAATAATTCCATTTTATCTAATATAAGCCCAGATATTTGGTTAAAAAAATCAAGATCAAAATAAATCCCATTCACAACTAGAACCACTGAAAAATCAATCAAAAACAAAATATGTGGAATGCATTGCATCACGAAGGTAAAAAATGAAGAAAACAAAGCTTCTCACACATTTCACTCTTTACCCTTTATCTGCATCCTTTGCTACCTAACAGGATCTACTTTTGTACTTTAATATTCCCCAACTTGCTCCATTTTATCTATACCTCAAACATTATTTTGAGACATTGGTGAAACTTTAAATCCTCATCTATCAGTTTCTCCTTTGAACTAAGTTGGTGGTGCTTATTGAAGTTTAGGGTTGGAGTTGGCAGTTTCAAATATTTTTGGCATCATAATTTTGTGGTAGGCCTCCTTTGATTTGGTGGCTGGTGGCCCTTGATGTTATTTTGTAACATGTAAATTACATAGTCATATGGAAGCTTTGGGTTTATATTAGATAAAATGGATTTATGCATATTATCTACCAGTGTGGAGATTAAAGATTCCACATTCATTGTTCATATTGGATTGTCTGTGAGTTTTGTGGTCAGGATTGAGTTCTTATACATGAACGTAATGAAAAAACGAGTTAGGCTGAAAAAATCTAGATTGGGCTTTGCGAACCCGGTCGGGTCAAAATTAAAACTCGGTTCCCTATATAAAGGTATAACATGGTTCTTTCTCTTCTCACCTTCACCGAAACTACCCTAACCAAAAACGACGACCCTTTTCCAACGAATTTTTCATTGTCGTTCAATCTCTTCCCTCACTTAAACCCGTTTTTGTTTTCTCCTCCATAACCTATAACTCTTTTTTTTCCCTCCCTTAACTCTGTTTTTCACACAACCTTTTGTAATAGCTTCAACATGGCAGTTATGTTGTTTCTACTTAAGGAGGAACAAGAAAGGTGAAGTGTAAATTCTACGAGTGTTCTTTAATGGGAGGTGCATACAAAGTGAAGCAACATTTGACTGGAACTGGTGGAGATGTTCAACCTTGTCAGTTTCTGATTTGGCTGGAACTAATAGATAGGGAACTAGTAGCGATTAATAGCGATGAAGAGAGAATTGGTAGAGATGATAAACTTATTTTTGAACCTAGTAATTATGATTTTGTAAGTTATTTTGTTCTTGTATTGTATTATAATTATTATTTAGTTTTTAATTTTGTAAGCTATGTTGTTTTTAATGGTAATTGATTTTTTAGTTGTTTTGTTCTTGTATTATAATTTTTGTTTTTTTGTGTGTATGTAAAGTTACAAGTTTGCCCTTGAGTGGGTTCTTATGAACCGTGTTAAGTTTCCTGTGTTTACATCTCTTCACCAGCCAACTGATCCTACGTAGGATCTCAATCCTATTGACAGTGACCATTATTCTCTTTCTTTTATTCAGATTTTGAGTTCAGTTAGTGTTAATGGCACTCTGCTGCAAAAGATATGCTTATGACACAACCACTGTTTTGTTGAACCCTGCTACTGGATAATTTAACCTTATTCCTTCTACCCTTCAACCATATGAAAATTTTGAGTTGAATCTTCCTCCTCTAGGATTTTGTTATGATTGTGTTACATGAGCTAGATGTGAATGTCGATTATGGGGGAGAAGGAGCTCATATTAGAAATTGTATGTGTGGTGGCTGGACATGAGACTAATTCCAGAGTACTATAGTCAATTTGACATTTATCTGTATGGAATAATGACACATATTTGAGTGGTGATACATGTACATCCCCATGTGGCAATACACCTCTTACACTCATACAAAATCCTGACATGTGGCAAAGAAGAGGGAGAGGAGATGAAAGAGAAAGTGTGGTTGTGAGATGAATTTACCAAAATGTCTCTAGTACATGGGGTATACAATGGGGTGTATGATTAAAGGGTGTTCATGTAACATTTTCCTATATATAACCTACTTGTTCTTGGTATCATAGCAAGTGAAACATAATTGGTTAATATGAATTTCCTATTTACTCTACTCTTTTGTGTATTCTCATGAATTCATTGATATGAGATTAATGATGACGTGGAAAGTCCTAGTAAAAGACTGCCATGTACCTTTAATTAGTTTTAAGTCATTAACCATATTGTGCATGTGAATTGGGTTGTTGGAGGTCAAACGTAGAAAGACATTGAACAACCCTGTAATGATTCTCCACGTCATATGTTATTTTATCAGTACCAAAGGCATGAAATATTGTGATATACTTCATGCTTTGTTGCTGTGACTTTTGTTAAGTAATATTATATTATTGTTTTTAAAAAACGTTACTTATTTTAGTTGTTTAACCAATATCCTCAAAACAGTATTTAACATTTTCCTTAATTTATACACCTTTATCAAAATTAGAACATATTTTGTTGAAATGAGTTCATTTCCTTTGTGAAGTCGGTCAATACATTCAAGGGTTAATTAAGTTTTTAGTCCCTATAAATATTTACGGTTTTGTTTTTAATCCCTACAAAATAAAATCACACTTTTTAGTCCTATAAAATTTTCCATCAGCATTTTTAGTCCCTATAAAATTTTCCATCAGCACTTTTAGTCCCTTCAAAAATTTCCATCAACAGTTTTGGTCCCTAAAATGCTTAAGGAAAATGTCACAGAGACTAAAATAATATGATTTTATTTTATAGGGACCAAAAACAAAACTGTGAATATTTATGGGATTAAAAACTTAATTAACCCTAATGCTACGAGCTTACTAAAAGAAAGTACCCCCACTCATTTACTTTTAAAGAACGCGTCTTCTCTTGTCCATAGACACACTCTCACTTATTGAGTTGTACAAATTGAAGAAGCTCACTTATTCACATTGGATAGATCTTCAAAGCTCTGATCCAAAATTTCAACTACTCTCTAATAACACAAACTACTTAACCTAAAGCTTTGTTGCAGCTACACTCTCAGGTTTGTTTCGCCAATTCAATTCTACTGCAGTTATTTTAATTTAATTCCTTTTATGACTTGTGATCACAAAGTTACATTTAGGGGGATGTATTGGATTAAGATTTTAAAGGACAATTTTTGTTTAAAAAAGTCTCAAAGATTTTAAAAGATTTTGTAGGATTTTAATGACTTTCATGATTTTAAAAGACTATCAGGATTTTCAATTTGAATATCAATGGATTTACATCATAAGATTTTAAAGCATTTTAAAGGATTTCATGGATTTATAAATTTCGAAAGATTTTATGAATTTTAAGTACTCATTGGAAAAAAAAAATGATTACAACACACTCTTTATCATAATATTCTCAATACAGACTCTTATTTTTTTTTTATGATAGGTAGAGAGAGAGGGAAGAGAGGAGAGAGAGAAAAAAAGAAATGATTACAACACACTTTCTATCATAATATTCTCAATACAAACTCTTATTTTTTATTTTTTTTATGAGAGATAGAGAGAAAGGGGGAAGAGAGAGAGAGGGAGGGGAGAAAAGAGAGGAGAGAGAAGGGAGAAGAGAGAGACGAAGAGAGAGGGGAGAAAAGAGAGGAGAGAGAAGAAAGAGATAGTAAACTTTTAAGAGAAAAACAATCTCAACAAATCTCATGTCTTCATGAAAGACTTTTTCTTGTTAAAATTTCACTAGAAAATCCCACAAAATCCATCAAAATCCAATTTATTAAACAATCCTTCGAAATTTGAATGATTTTGAATACCATGAGACTTTTTTTAAGTGATGAAAAGTCTTGATTGAATACCTCGAGACTTTTTTAAAATGACAAAGAGTCTTGATTGAATACCACATGACTTTTTTTAAATTGCAAAGAGTCTTGATTGAATACCACAAGACTTTTTCATAATTAAAAAGTCTTTTAAAATCCCTTAGAATCCTAAACCAATACATCCCCATTAATTTTTTCCCTTCAAATAATCAATTTCAATTATTGACTCTTCAATGAGTTAGGCTCTTTTTTGCATGAACAACAATAAGCTAGCTTACAACAATTTTGCTAAGCTACTTCAAATAACTTATAACTTATCATTTTTTTATCTCAATTTTATCCTTGTAATTTTAATTGGAAAAAAATATGTATTAATTTAAAAATATGTTTTAATGTCATCTTATATTTATCCAACATCTCACATTCAATTGCTAGCTTATGTACTAGCTTATAATTATAAACTATATGTTATAAGTTCATATGCGGTGAACTATCAGCTATTTTTTAACAAACTGAGCATTAAATTTCATATTAAATTATAAGTCACAGTACTTAAAGGCCTGTGCAAAGAATACTATGAGCTTGTTACTGCTTATATCTTATTTTTCATGTTGAACTGAGTAAGAGACTTTTCTGATCCTAAATAACCCTCCAAACACGTCAATCCCTCAAATTAAGGAGACAGTAGGTTTAACATAATTAAGTTAGCTCTATTTTATTTATTTTTTATGAAAGACAGATACCAGACACAACACTAACACTTCGACACAAGTAATAACTTGAAAAAATTGCATAATTGAATGTATTCACATCTGTCGAACATTGTCACGTGTCAGAAAGAGTTTATTTTCAATTCTTCTTGATATATAGTAATTCATAATTAACCTATTGGCATACTTCATCAGAAATCTGGTTACTTGACAAAGAATCGAAGTCAACTCACAACTGGACTTGCTTGCTTATTGGTGGTTTAGATGGCTTCTTCTTCATCATCTTTTGGTGCTTCTCATTCAAACTCAAAGCAGCATCATGTTTTTCTCAGCTTTAGAGGAGAAGATACTCGATACAATTTTACAAGCCATCTATATGCTGCCTTGTGCGGAAAAAAGATCCGCACATTCATGGATGATGAGGAAATTGAGAGAGGAGATAACATCTCACCAACGCTTTTATCAGCTATTGAAAGCTCGAAGATCTGCGTAATAATTTTCTCGCAGAATTATGCATCTTCTTCATGGTGTTTGGATGAACTTGTGAAGATCATTGAATGCAGTGAGAAGAAAAAACTTGTTGTCATACCTGTTTTCTATCACATTGATCCATCTCATGTAAGACACCAGAGGGGAACCTATGGAGATGCATTTGCCAAACACGAGGATCGTTTCAGGGACAATCTAACCAAGGTACACATGTGGAGAACTGCCCTGCACAAAGCTGCAAACTTAGCAGGATTGGTTTCCCCAAAAAATAGGTAAAGTTCGTAAATATGTTATAAAAATAACATTAAAATAACATTTTTATTTTTTTTATATATTCAAATCATAGTTATTAGTAATTTAGTATATTCATTGAGAACTATTTTTGAGTGATTAGCTAATAAAAAACAACTTTTTGAAAGAAAACAATAGATTTGGAATAATATTTATTTTGATTTCTCGCCCCATTTGTGACTGTTGTAATATGCTATATGGTTTATGTATAATCTATCAAAGAAATTATGATCATTTGATTCTCATGTGTCTATTAATTTTGCAAATTTTCTTTTTCATCTAGGTCCGAGGCTGTCGTAATTAAAGAAATTGTTGAAGATATATTAGACAAGTTGAAATGTATGATCCCACATGTTCAAAAGAAAGGACTTGTTGGAATTTCTCGACACATTGCGCATGTGGAATCAATGTTATGCTCTGGGTCAGCTGATGTGCATATTATTGGTATTTGGGGTATGGGTGGTATAGGCAAGACAACCATTGCAGATGCTGTGTTTACAAAAGTCTCATATCAATACGAGGGATGCTACTTTGCTGCCAATGTCAGGGAAAGATGGGGAAATCGTATAAAGTTGCGGAATGAAGTTCTGGTGGATGTGTTAGGGGACCAAAGCATCAATATTAGCACCCCTACAATGAGTTCCGCCTTTGCTGTAGAAAGACTTAAATGTAAAAAGGTCCTCGTCGTTCTTGATGACGTGAGTTTATCAGAACAAATAGAATATCTTGTTGGAGGGCGAGATTGGTTTGGACCTGGTAGTCGAATCATAGTGACCACACGAAACAAAGAAGTGTTTAACAGTGGAGTCGATGAAGTATACCAAGTGACGGTATTGGATTCTCATGAAGCACTAAAGCTTTTTAGCTTGAATGCCTTTCAACAAGACAGTCCATTGATTGAATACCAACACTTGTCAGAAAGGGCAGTTGGTTATGCTAAGGGCATTCCTCTAGCTCTTAAAGTTCTGGGCTCACATCTTCGTTCCAAACGACCAAAAGAATGGGAGAGTGCATTAGAAAAGCTGAAGAAATATCCAAAAGATGAAATTTATGATGTGTTGAGATTGAGTTATGAAGGATTGGACCCTGAAGAGCAGGAGATATTTTTAGATATTGCCTGCTGTTTGAAAGGACAAACAAAAAGCCAAATAACAAGTATATTAGATGCATGTGATTTTTCTACTGAAATTGGGATGAGAAGCCTTGAAGACAAGTCTCTTGTAACTGTTTCTAAAAACAACACAGTACAGATGCATGATTTGATACAAGAAATGGGACGTTTTGTAGAATCTGAGAAAAAGCCTGGAGAAAGGAAACGGTTGTGGGATCCTAAAGAAATTTATGATGTCTTCAAGCATAACAGGGTAGGGTTCAAATTTCTTAGTCTGCATCACATTTCTAAATATGTCCAACGCATTAGTAAATTAATCTGTTGATCATGTTTAATACTCTAAATTTGTTTACTCCTTTTATATTCCAGGGTATTGAAAGTATTGAGTGTGTTGTGTTGGACATGTCTCAAATCAAAGAGTTGACATTAAGCCCTCAAACATTTCAGAGAACGCACAGGCTCAGAGTTTTGATATTTTATATACCCTCCGGTGATATGAGAAGAATCAATGTGCATATTTCTAGAGGTCTCGATTGCATGCCTCTTGAAATAAGTTATTTCAGATGGGACTGTTTTCCATTGAAATCCTTGCCACCACAGTTTTGTGCGGAGAAGCTTGTCGAACTTGATATGAAACATAGCCGAATTGGAAAGCTCTGGGATGGAGTCCAGGTATTTTGTGGAAACTTGTTAACTTCATAGACTTAAAGAACTGATAAAAGAAAATCTACAACTTGTTAAATAAGTTTTGGTTTCTTATAATACAGGATCTTGTGAATTTGAAGTCATTATGCCTAAGTGGTTGCAAGAACTTGGTTGAGCTCTCAGATTTGTCTTTGGCCTCGAAACTTGAGAAAGTACATCTTGATGATTGTGCGAGCTTGTTGAATGTTCCTTCATACATTTTGTCACTTGATAGTCTGCTTGCACTAAATCTGAGAGGCTGTAAACAGCTCTGTTACATTGAAAGTGAGAAGCAATCTATATCTCTTCGATGGCTTAATCTAAGCGGGTGTTCAAGACTTGTAAGATATTCAGTTTTTGCAGATGAACTGAACTACTTGAACTTGGATTTCACGGCAATTGAAGAACTTCCTCACAACCTCGACCTCTTACCAAAGTTAAAAAAACTATCATTAAGAGGAAGTAATATTGAGATATTGCCTGCTAGCATAAAACATCTCTCCTTGTTGAGAGCTCTCGATGTAAGTAACTGCAGGAGGCTTCGTTCCATACCCAAACTCCCATTATTGCTACAAGACTTGAATGCAAGCAATTGCATATCCCTAGAAACAGTTTCAAATTCAGGGATCACAATGTTGCAAGATTCTTTTGGTAAGCTAAACAAGAGAACATTATTGACACAGATTCACAGGGAAGAACAAATGTCTATTCGTCATCGTGACTATTTGGGTAGATTTGAGTTTCATAATTGCATAAAGTTGGATCAGATTGCACGCATGACTGTTACGGAGGAGGCACTAATTAGAATTCAGCTAGCAGCTGACTTGTCATCAAAGACTCAAGTGTTTTATGATCCTTATTGTCAAGCTTATGATGAAGTTTCAAAGAATTTTGACCATGAGGATTTTCTATATGTATCCCGGCCCTTTTATAGTATTTTACTGGGAAATAAAGTGCCAGATTGGTTCCTGCATAAAGAAACAAACTCCTTGTTCATCACTATTGAATTTTCTGAACGATGGAATTTACTGTGCAGATTCCGGGGGTTTGCCTTCTGCCTTGTTCTTGGAGCATCCGAACCAAACAAGAAGAACATTCGTCGTACTGGTCTTATTGCAGGGTGTAGATACAATTTTGGAGGCGACTATAAAGGAACATCCATTATGAAGTCTTCTTATAGTGATGCTAAGTCAGACCAGGTATGGCTTTGGTATGACCAAATTTTAGAAGTTGCAGATTTCCCAGGGACATTACCATGGAAGGTCTACTTTGAGTTTTTTGTTCGGCCGGGTTGTTCAGGGTCTATAGTGAAACAGTGTGGAATTCAACCATTGTATGCTCCATTCGACATCATGCAAAACTCAAATGAAGAAGTTAATAGAGAAGGTAAGATGCCTTACCATGAGCTTGAATACAGAAAAGATCCAGGAAAGTACTGGCTTCTTCGCCACTATGCTCACCCTCCTGATGGCCTTGGATTTCCATCAAAACAACAAAGGATTTCTGGGTGTCATGATGGACATATTATGGAACCCATTCCATCTACTTATTGTGCCGAGAATGTTTATACTATTCAAATGGAACACAATCATGCTGAAGTATCTGTTAATTTTGGTATTCATAGTGGTTACCACCAACCATGCGATCTGCAGTGTTTAGCCCAAATGCTTCTGGATAACTATTGTTATTACGGTAAACTTGTAGACAATATCGACATCTTTTCATCCCTACAGATATTGTCCATATGTGATTGCAATGTTGAGAGTTTTCCTTCTAGAATTGCAAACCTTTCAAGGCTGAAAAGCCTTTCAGTAAGAAACTGCAAGAGCCTTATGTCTCTGTCCAAACTTCCACCATCCCTTCAATATTTGTCTGTTTTCGGGTGCACATCTCTGAAGACGGTTGAATTTGCTGAGGAATACGTCATGGTAGTTGATGTAATTTTTCGCGGTGAAAAGATAACTAGGGTCATTGAAGTGGAAAAAGTGTCGAGAATACAAGTTACTGACCCACGAGCAAAAGTCATGGGCTTGACCATGTGCAACTATGGGTCTCCCATGGTCATTACGTTTTATGTTGCTTCTCTCAAGTTATTGAATGTTGAGAGACGTGACTGCTGTACAATAGAAGTTAGGAGTTGATATAAATTGGGTCTTCGATGAGCTCAGACACTATTTGAATTAGTTCCTCTAATCCAAAGTTCAATTATAAATTCTTCTAATACATCCAATATATAATGGAATATTTAACGGATTGGATCCAATCCATGCAAGACTTTTCTAAAATCCAAAGGATTATTTTATTTTATTTTTTACGAAATCCATTGAATCAATATAAATTAACTGTATTTTTGTTTCTTCAAAAAAAAAATATAAATTAACTGTATGCATCTTTTAGGTTTATGAAATGAATAGTAATATATTTAGGGTTAACAGTGTTTTTTTTCCGGTAAAATATGTCATTTCCGATTTACGCTTTAGAAAATTTTTGGTTTGGAATCAGTCCTATTAAAAAGAAAATGTTTCCAAAAAATACTCCCCAAGGTTATTTTCAGAATTTTTTTTTTTCCAGATTTTTTGTTTTTAATTGGCTATTAGGAGTGTATTCTGGATTTTTTTTTTTTTTTAAAAGACCGATTCTAAACTAAAAAATTTCTAGGAGGTAAACCGGAAATGACATATTTTATATGGAAAAAACACTATTAACCCTTAAATTTATAACACATTTTCTTGTTTAAAAAAATAATAATTATAACATATTTTCTAAATGATGCATAATTTTAAGGGTTATGCTAACAAGTGCGGATTCAAAAATAGAAATAATTCATAAATTTTATGTATAAAAAGTTACTTTTTGTTGTTTCAATTTCTTGAATGCACAATTGTTAAGATAAAATTTTCACTTTAAACTTCTAAACTAATGTCTTAAGAGCACTTATTAGCATTTTCCAAATTTTAAATGTTGAATAGTAATATTTTAATAAGAAAATTTCTTGTAATTTTCCCCCTCCTCGCACCACAACCGACTTTTCTTCATTTCATATATGTAGTTTTTCTCCTCCATTTTGTAATTTTTTTTCCCTTTATTTTCTCTCTCCCTCTTCTACTTTTCCTAACACAAAACCTGTTGGAACGTGTTCCGTCCAAAGAACCGTTCTCCAACCTGGTTTTTAGGTCACTCTCTTCCAATGGAGTAAAAATTAAGAACACGTTTTTGCATTTTAAAAACAGCGTGGAACATAGTGATAAAAATGCTCTAAGAGCATGATAAAAGTAAAATTATGGGATAATTTTTCATTTTTAAAACACTCTTATACATGGATATCATCAAAATTCAAAGAGTACAACCTGAATTAGTTTGTCACATTAAACATAGTTGACCCCAAAACATAAACCCAAATGTCATCCCATAAATGATAGCTGAATTATTCATTACGTAAATTAAATCTAAATATATTGTGATGATGGCATGTTGATCATTCCTTGTCTTTATCTTAAATCTCCTTTTTAGAAGTTGTTATATCATCATCTACTTACACAAAGAATTACGAAAGTAGACACACAGAAATATACAATGTGAGTTATCATTTTCAAAATATACCCAAAAGAGATAAAGCGTATCAAATACATGTAACCATCATGAAACACAATCACACAATTATTACACAAAAATAATATACACGGCATGTAAGACCACGGTTTATTTTTAGGCTTATACCACATATGTTTAAGCTATTTTAATAAGAAAAGATAAAATTAAGTCATACAGTTTTGGTACAAGTTATAAGCTGTTTTGATAAACTATCCTGGAGAGCTTATAGAAATAAGTTGAAAACAACTTATGAAAATGTCAGAAGTTGTTTTCATAAGCAGTCAAGTGCTTCTACTAGTAGATAAATTCAAATAAATCAATCTAAACCGACCATTGGAGGCTATGATTAAAACATTTCAAAGCTTAGCAGTATAATATCCATATATTTATGTTATGTTTTATTGTGTATTATAGGGGGGCGGATGTAAGTGTTGCAAACCTGCATCAAGGTTTTACTCATGTATTTGAATCAACCTTTGAGAGTATGGAGCCATTGCAGAGTATCATCAATGGAATTGGTGATTTTCTCTTCAGCTTCAACTCTTCAATTAGAGATTGTAAATAATATATCTGGTCTGCTATGACAGATATATCTCAAGGAACCTACTAATTTGGATGCACCGCCATTTATTTTCCAGCTCTCAATTTCATTTCTTTCCTTTATTTCCATGTTAAGATTGAAGCAGTTGTCTTAGGAGCTTAACTCAATTGGTAGAAGCATTACATTATATATGCATAGCTTGAATTCGAGCCCCTTACACTCCACATATTCATCTTAAAGGTGAATTTCTAGTCACTATGCTGCCTAAAAAAAACTTAAAATTTGAAGCAAGGTGTGCCATTACCTCGAAGCACTAGTGATTGAGGGATCACTTGTTATAATGGATTTGAACCTAAGTTCCTTGCTTATGTTTTTTATCCTGCTCATTATAAGCTAAAACACTTGCGTAGGATTATGTGAAATTTCATAATGACTTAGCTGTATTCCATGTATTAACGTAGTGTGTTTATGCATTTTTAGCACTTGTATGTTTATTGTTATATATTTATTTTGAGCCTGATCCTACATATTAGTTTGTTGGGTAACGAAAACGTTCAATAGAACCGGCATGAAAGAAATTCCAAATGATATCCATAGTCAAATACAAACCAAAGTATCACAGCTCCAAAATTATAGGGTGAGTAGATTCAGGAAAGTAAACAGAACAGTTGTAAATCATCACAGTGCACACAACTTAATTGAGTCCAAGAGCTTGAGCATGATGCTTGATGTGATCATCAATGAAGGTAGCAATAAAATAGTAGGAGTGATCATAACCAGGTTGAAGACGTAACAGCAGTGGAACATTGCCATTCTTGCATGCCTCTTCGAACTTGTGAGGCAACAGTTGATCATGCAAAAATTTGTCATCTTCCCCCTGAAAATTCGAGGAATAGTAAGAAGCAGGAAGAATTCACGAGTGTAGGAGCATCTATGTCATAACTTGAAACCTTGCTCGTGACAAACAGTATTATATCTGCCCTACCATTTTGATTTATTCAACTTGTGATAAAAAAATAATTTCTCAAATACAAATCTAAAATTTTACAGGAAAGCAGCACCTAAAATTTTGCCATTCACTTTTATTATACCGTTCACGATTAAAATAAAAGTAGAAATAAAAATCACATGATCATGTACCTGATCAATCAAAATAGTGGCAGATACGTTGGGATACTTCCCTACCAGAGAAGTGGCATCATAATCCTGCATTTTTCAACTGCTTATTATAATGAAATATCAACTTAACAAGTAATGAGAACATGAAAGTTTCCCCTATAATTTACCTCCCAATCAGATTTATTGCCACCTAGATAATTCGTGAATGCCTTCTGTCCCCAAGGACAGTTTGTAGGATTTGCTACTGGTGCAAAGGCAGAAACTGACTGCAACAACAATAGTGCATAAAAACACACAGAAGAATAAAAATAAGTTAGAACTCCCAATAAGAAGTACAATACTTATCATGACAATTGACAAATGACAAAGGACAGTCCTATATGTTGTTAGAGTTCTACGAACATAAAAAACTTCACCAGAAAAATGAGAGATGTGGTTCTAACTTGCAAAAATCTTAAACAGTTATGAATACCAAGTATATGTGCACAAATGTTTCCAATAAGTACATCTGGCTATATAAGGTAAAAAAACACGAACTTGATGTCGATCCTAGGTATAATAAACCTAGTTATATGGGGGAATAAACCTTTTGTTGCACCATAATTCCAATTCAGAAGCATCTCTATCAAATGATCACAGATCACCTAAAGAAATGGAAGTTCCAAATGAATGTCCTATCCTAGCTTAGAATGGAGAATTGGTGCAGAGAAGAAAGATAACAGGGATTGGAAAAGTCACTACCAACAATCTAGTCCAAGTCCTTACCCACCTTTAAGAAAACATATGAAATCGTACTGCAATCATTATACTATGGAATTCAAAAGGAAAAAAAAAGCCTATTGATGAACTTCAATACTATATCCTTCCAAAGAACATTTACCACACATATGTCCCATGAATGCCAATAGAGGATTTTAACATAGATACATTTCAAAACTCCAATACTTACCCATTTCCCCATTAACTCTTTTTTTTAATGAAAATTGGGGAAGGAGGAAAATTTTATTAATTCACAACCATCCCCAAGGGGATTTCAACTCAGTACCATGAGATTACAAAGCAAACTCTTACCTCTGAGCTAGCACCTCAAGTATGAATTGAATTTATGTACTGAGCTAACATAGATACATTTCCAAACCCCAAAACTTATCCGTTTCCCCACTACTTCTTTCTTTATATCCCTAATCGGATAAAGTATATAAATACATAAATTCAATTAGCTACATAATAGATTTTCTAATCTTGAAGAGCCCAAGTTTTGTGACTTCCTTACTGCCATATAGTCTCATTTTATTCATTTGTTGTTGTTTTAATAGAGATAGCAACAAACATTAAGTGTTCATAATCTAGACACTCCAAACTTCTGAAACCCAAATAAAATGGAAAAGGAAAATTCCATATGACATCCAAAGAAACAAAAGACACATACATTACTTGCACCCAAAAACCAATCAGGGAAACATTACCTCCAATAAACATCTTTCATTTCGTAGGCACTATCTTTCAATATTAGATAGGAAAGGTTCAATGTAAGAGGTTAGCTTGATACTCATTGAGACTACGAAGTATCCTGGAAATTTTCCGAAACCACAATTCTTATGCCAAATACATCATGGAATATTTCTCAACTGTCCAAACACAATTGAGATGTCTAGAAATGAAATATATATTCATACACATAATACTAAGACAGTCAACTTGTACTGCTAACATATACTTATGTGCATTATATCAGTCAAGGAAAGCAATTAGTAACAAATAATCTGTTATCTGAACAGCAAAACTATCCATAGTTTTTATAACATTGCTTGGATATTAAAACGAGAAGCTTTTGGGTTGCCTTTTCATAAATACCTTATATTTATCGAGATTTTTCAGGTAGATAGTTAGTGCACCATGCCCACCCATAGAATGACCAAATATGGAAGCTTTTGATGTGTCAAGCTGTGGAAAGTTATGACTTAGAAGCTCTGGCAATTCCTTGACAACATAGTCATACATGCGCCAATTCTTCCATTTCTCTTGTGTAGAATTGAGATAAAATCCCGCACCTGTTCCAAAAATTAAATATGAAATTAAGATATCTTCTGTAAAGGAAAATGTATCTTGAACATCTCAAGGTAATTTTAGCTATAGACCATAACAAAAGTACAAAACTAATTCCACAAAACATCTATGTCTTCTAAACAGGAGTGAGTATTTTTTTTCCTATAAAAAACTGGGGGCTAATACAAAAGTATGGCAAAAAGATAAAATTCAGGTGCAGATAAAACAACTTCTCATCTATCTCGTTCTTACACATCTATGAGTACCATTTAGATTTTAATGAATGTTAGCATGCCCTAGTAACATCGAAACACCTCCATACACTCGGTACCTTTCTTCTTCTCATCCATGTCAAACAATACTTGGTGAAGTTTTAACGCTGCTTGTGCATTGCCACAACAAGCTTCATCATCAATTGGAACTTTATGGCAAAGCCATGGACTAGATATTTAATTAATTGAAGGTTTATGCTCAAATTCAAATTTCACATGTTAGGTGGAGAATGCAGGCGAGGAAACGTATAACGATTCGGGATTTCAGGGATCTAAAAGGAAGTTACACAGTATAACATTTTCATATTTAAATTAAAATTTCTATTATGTAATTAATATTAGAGCCGGGCGGTGGTACGAATTTGAAGTCATGATGTTTTGAGTGTGCACACAGGAGTAGGTTAACTGTAACTGCAAATATAGTGGATATTCTACACAATGGCAATTAAACATTATTTTACTTATACTTATGCAATAAAAGTTTCTTTGGGCTTGAGAAGCACATTTTAAATAATGTCTTCATTCACCTAGGTTGAGTTCCATGATTTACATGTCCATCCATTTCCCTATCACTTTGTACAATATATCTAAGGTGCCTAAACTGAGTGACCTATGTCATAGTATGATCTTCAGTTTTCACATCAAGGTCAGTACTAGTACACATCTTGCAACACCTGCATTCTATATTAATCCCGACAAGTATTTTAAATCCGTAAAAGTTTGGTTTTCTTATATTCAATAGATAGACTTAAATAAGTGATATGGTTAAACAAGGACTTCTACATGAATCAGTAAATCTGTGTGAATGAGCACTGAAACCCAGGAAGTAAATAACATGGGAAATTCAAGTTTGAACATTATTATTAGAATATCACCAATATCAGTCACATTTATCAAATTTACTGGCTTGGGTTTGTATTAACTAACTCAAACTGAGTCTAACGAACTAATCTGTCAACTAATTTTTTAGAATTGATACTCTTTTTCAATTCAACATAGTGAACAGAATAGTCACAACAACAAAGAGAAGGGATAGATACATACCAACACCGAAGTCCCATGAATCAGCTTCACCTTCAACATTCAAGCCTCCTGTATTGTATTGTATCATCAATCAACAAACAATGAATTACAAATTACAAATTAAAAAGTGAGAGGACATAGAATAAAATTACTTGGAGAGGTGTCGGGGGCGATCAAGGCGACGCCGTATTGGGAAGCGGCACGTTGAGCACCGGATTTGAAAATGAAATTCTCATCGGTACAAGTGAGACCGGAGAGCCAATAAAGAACTGGGAATGATTTGTTGTTGTTGGAATCAGAATTCGGAAAGTAAATGTGAAAGTTCATTGAACAACCAAGTGTGTTACTGTAATGTTTGTATCTCTTATTGTATCCTCCAAACATCTTCCCGCTACTCAACTCCGTTACTGCTCCTCCTGCCATCTTCTTCCTTTCTCTCTCGCTCTACAACGGGCTATGCCTATTATTCACTTCCAAGTTATATATACTCCGTCCGTGTGTCTTATTCAACCCCCCGGGTCAACCCACTAATTCACCATTTTTTGTCGTTGTTGTGTTGTATTGTATGGAACAAAGGTGAATTGTGAACATGACATGTGTCGTGACTCTTTAGGAGCAAGTTAGTTGATAATAGTCATTTTGATCATTGAATGTGTAACAAACAATCACAATAATTCTTACATGTATCAAAGAAATACGAGGTTTGTACTTGTAGCGAGTACATTATCTAAAAATAGGGTATTTATAGTCTTTCTTGGGCTTGGATTTCTGTGACTTAGGTCCCAAGTCATGCCATTTGTGTTACAACGCATTCTACATGCTTCTAGATGCTAGTTAAAGGCAGCGACACTGAGGGTCGCGCCCTAGTGTTGTTTGGTCCTTATGAGGGGTGATATGCACTTAATATGATATTGGCGGTCTACATCCCCCTAAACACGAGCCTTGGTATGAGGCTGAGTGGTTTAAAATGAATTTACGGTCCACAACCTCCCAAACACGACCGTTGGTACGAGGCGAAGTGATGAATTAACGTCTGTGCCCCCCTCCCTTACCCAGCCTAAGTTTGGGACAGGGTGAGGTGGCGAGATCTACGAGATCTCATGGGTTGGTCCAACGGTCCAACTTTGGCATATCCAAATCTTATTGGATCTCTGCCACATGTTCCCAATCAGTGGCGAAACTGTCGGGATTCAAAAGGCAGCATTTAATACTGGTACCTTAAATAGGATTGCTCATTTTCATCTCTTATATATATATATATATATATATATTTCCTTCCTTTTGCTCGCTCGCTCTTGGTGTTTTGTTGTGTTCGCTGTTTAGTTTGGTTTTCGATCAAGCAAGGTTCATTTCCTATTGCTTGAGGTACTCTTCTTCCTACCTCATTTCTCTTTTTCTGTAAGCTTTTTTTTCCAGCTCTGTACGTAGCAATGGTTTTGATTAGGTACTCTTCTTCCTACCTCATTTCTATTTTTTGCTCTCCGTAAAATCCACTACATGTGCGATTCAAATATTTAACAGATTGATTTATATATAAGAAAAAAATATCAATAGAAACATTATATTAATGTTGATAATTTTCATTTAATATCTTTAAATATTTGACAGTATTAACAATATAATTATTTTTTATATAATTACCGCACGGGTTTAATACTAGTTTATAGATTAAAAAAAATTATGTTCACATTCATTAATTTAGATATTTTTTTCCGATATTAAAAAAATAAATAACCAACTTTATTTTTTTTTAATGAACCAACTCAATTTTTGTTTATCATAATAACAATCACTTCTTTAAAAAAACTAATTTAATTTCTTTAGATACAACTATAAAAAATGATTTTTTTTGTTACAAAATTATCTTTTCTTGATACTTATTTTCTTCCCCCGCGAAAAAAATTTAATTTGTTTTATGAAAGGCTGCTCTTATTATCTTTTATTTGAACCTGTTTTTAGACTTTTGTAAATCATGGTTTTTGGTGATAGGGTCAGGAAAATAAATTCAAAAAAAAAAAAAAAAAAACATAAAAAAAAAAAAT
>Ga0228710_1003352_pt1 | contig 25520 bp, 22 predicted proteins | sample MedpolnodulmetaG_FD_177995 | JGI IMG/M metagenome (GOLD analysis project Ga0228710, IMG submission 177995) | Root nodule microbial communities from Medicago polymorpha collected in Santa Monica, California, United States - pink nodules | ecosystem: Host-associated > Plants > Roots > Nodule...
TGGGGACGGGCACCAAACTTATTGCCCACGAGGGTATGGGCTCGGGTATGGGGATTTTTTCAAAACGCGGGTACGGGGATGGGCACTATGGTACCCTACCCAATGGGTACCCATTGCCATCCCTAATCACATTAGTACGTCTATCTTCAAATAAAAGTAAGGGTGTTCAAAACCGAACCAATCCAATAGAAAAATGGCAAATCGAACCAATCCAAACCGAAACCGCAAAAAACCGCAGTTAGTTTGGATGTATTCGGATCACTTTTTTACTCAACTGCATGGTTTGGTTCGGTTTGCGGTTTTTATTTTACCAACCGAACCAAATCAAACCAAACCGCAACATAAGAAAAACATTAACTAAATCTATGTCACCTAAACCAATACTCATATAAACATAATGGAAACTTTTATACAATGACATATTTTTCTCTTGTTAAGATTCTTCTTTACTTTTTATTTCAAAAATGTATTTATGTGATACTTAAAATTTTAGAGAATGATAAAATCTCAGTCTTTTACATTTCTTACCTAATAGAAATACTTTTTGTCTACATTTTTAATTTGGTATATGTTTTTTGGTGAAAATAAAGTTGTAATGTTGGATGCAATTAAAAACATTGTCGAAAACATTGTTGAAAATATGTTATGTTTTAGTTTCTTAACTCGATTTTAATGTTGACAAAAAAAACCGTATCAACCGATCCAACCCAAACCGCATTGGTTTCATTTGGATTTTATTTTAAAAGTCAACCAAACCAAACCAAACCGCATGCTTTTTTATCTTGCGGTTCGGATGATTTTTCACCACAAAATCGAACCAAACCGCACCGCAAACACCCCTAAATAAAAGGATTAATGTGAACATGATTATCAATTTCAAATATCATTTTGAAAATTAAATTATTCAATCACCTAACATTTTTATGATTAGATTGGTGGTGATTTGCTCTAAATAACAATTATTTCCCTCTAGAATAAAATGTGATAACAAGGCCAAAACTTACCTTTGAAAACTGCTTTCTATCATTCATGGAATTGGATAATGTTGGCATTAATCCATGAGCACTGTAACTGAAAGCAAAAATGCTCATTGCAGTTGACAATCCTCCAAAATTTACTAACTTCCCTCTTTCATGAAACCCTACACCATCAAATTCTCCCACCCACACAATACAACCAGCTAAAATGAAAGAAGCCATTATCCCACAAACAGCTATATAGGCCAAAGCTCCTAAACTTCTCAACCAAGTTGATGGTAATATTATCAAAGCAGTGATTAACACAAAACCTGTTTTACTTCCAATTCTAAGCCCAAACAATGTGAAACTCATGTTTGGAAACAACTTCTCCAAATTATCACCTTCTAATATAAGAAGCTCCACAGCAATTAAAAAAAGCGCTACATATATAAAACTTGCTATTACAACTCTTCCTTTATATCCAAAAGCAACCTCACCTATATCAGCATAGGATTTGATTAATGGTTGTTGATTCATACACCTTTCTAGAAGTAAAGCTGTGTACCAACATATCATGGCAAATATAATTAGTAGCATAATACTTAGCCACCCTCCTTGAGAAACTGCATATGGCATTGAGAGTATTCCAATACCTAAAAAAGTATACATGAACTTTTTTAGAATATTATACAACATAATCATATATAGAAGAAGAACTTTATTTTTAGGGAAGAATAGTTGGACGACAAGTTTGAGAAGCTCTCCACTTTGAAGGTATAGTGTTTTAAAAACTAAACTGAACCAGCTGATTCAATCAATTAAACCTATATATCGATTATTTGAGCTGTTGAACAACGGTTTAACCTTGGTTTGAACGGTGTAAACCAGTTGAACCATGAATCAGATGTCTAGTAGTTTAACATTCGGGCCAGTTCTTAAAACACTGCTTTGAATTCTAAGGTAGCCATCATTGAACAACCGAAAAATGGGGGAAAGGGAAAAACTTGATAAATTAGCTTTATATTGTAATTTTACAAAGAGTATTTGAATTAGAATGAGAGCTAAGAAAAGGCATGTACATATGCAATTTTGCACTAACAATATTATATTTGAAGAATCCTTATGTTTATGATAATCTGCCAAATTTTCAAAGAAATATTTTACTACACTAGCATGCATTGCATAAATAGTTTGTTATTAAAAAATACCACTTGTTCCATATTTCTAATGTGTGATGCATGTGACTTTTTTTCATTTTTTTGTATGTCTTATGACTTAGTTTTTGCTACAAGAGTTTGAGAGAGAGAGAATGTGAACCTGCCAGGGCGTTGAGTCCATTGAAACAAGTTTTAGAAAAAGAAGTTCCTTCATTGTGCTGCTCTGAATTCGAAACCTCGAGCTGGCTTTCTGTGTCCATATTCTCTCAAGTTTGTTAGGCAATATGGAAATCATTGTTGCCTCTACATCTATATAAATTTGTAAGGGAAACACGAAATTATAGCGTATCAGAAAAGAAACAGAAGAAATCAATGTGTAGACTTCATGATAGCAGCATAGGACCATTAGAATTAAAATGGTAGATGGAGAAACTTAAACGTGGATCAACTGTCTTGCTGGTTGCAGTTGATGCATTGTGCAGGGGATATAAATACTTTGTCTAAGGTGGTCACCCTTAATTGACTATTTGTCTACACATTAAGGGTCTTCTTTATCCTTCAAATTTTCTATTCCCACTCTTTTTTAAATTTTTACGTGCATCTTTCTATATAACAAGGGTCTTCTGTATTCTTCAATTTTTAATTGCATCTTTCTATATATGTATGTATGTATGTACGTATATAAAGTAGAAGAGATTTGATATGTTAGGTAGATGGAGAGACAAACAGTTGAAGAGCGTTGAGAAACATGCTGTGTTCTTCATCAAACTAGCTTTCTCTTGACTTTTATCATATGTATGATGAGTGGTGAACTTTTTACTAGCTAATCTTAGCAAGATCAGGGAGAACTTCCTTTTCTTTAATTTCTATCAAATTGATTTAGATTTTGATGGAAATCTAGATTCAAACAGGTATTAGACACTATCATAACAGATGAAATCAAATGCTGATTTGTTTTCTATCGTTGATTCAAAGACATAAGCTTAGCCATTTATTTCACAAATTATTTGATACTCCGACAATGTATATCTTCTTGGCCTCTCTGTGACGTTGTGCTGAATTTGTGTTTACAGGTGTAAGAGCCTTTGAGTGAATCTCTTTGTCTCTCATAAATTGTCTATATTTTTATATGTTCCTGCATTTTATACATATCATATGCTGATGCGTTTTTTGTTTATGTTTCTCCGTTGCATAACCGAAATATGGTGCAGCATAAATTCATTTCTGGTTTGTAATTGTGTTTCTGCTGCTTAGAGCATATCAGTTGATTTTACTACGGAGTGTGAGTACTTGTTATTGTGTTATTGCCACCTTGCTGATTTTTTCAGTTTTTTTTGTTTCGCAGTTCTGTTTTGCGTGTGTTTCTGTCTACTATTGTTTATTCTTAAGTTAATATGATCCCACAAAAAAAGGCACATGCACAAAACTTGGTGTTTTGTATGGTACCTATACAAAGGAAGGGTGAAATCTCAAATAGGTTGCAAACAAGAGACCCACCTATGAATCATTTGAAGCAACACAAATTTAAAAAAGCATGGGAAACAATAGAAAAGGCGAAGGAGGGAGGACATGAACAAAACTAAAGCAAAGTTCAATGAATTCTGAAATTAAAAAAGACCATACTGATTACGGAAAAACTCTTCCCTAACAAAAATGGGTATTAAATCCCACAAAGTCTTCCCGATAATGATTAGGATTAGCAATTTGTGCAGCAGCCACATCTGTTCTAAAGACGCTTTATGTTGCCAAACTGATGAGATAATTGATAGTATTTCTGATAATTGACATGTTTCCGTTCTTGAATTTGTTGCATTTCAACTTGAGGTTGTTTTTCTTCACGGTGTTGCACTCTAACTTGATTCTTAGTACCTGCTACATCATAAGGCTTCTTTTGGGCTAGCTGTTGCTCTTTAACTTGATTCTTAGAGACTGCTTTTCTAGCGCGTTTCTTTTCTTTGGAAGAAGACTCTGAATCTGATGCGATGGAAACACTATTTTCCTTCTGGTTTTCTTGTTCTAGCACAAGAATGCGCTTTTTAATCTCACCAACTAGATTGTGGTGATACTCTAGGTTGCAATCTGAAATGCACCGTAGAATATCCCTCAGACTAGCAATTTCTGCATCTCTGGCCTTAACCTGAATTCATATTTAATATATTATTGGCATGCAACTATATGACTACTAAAAATGTAATGAGATAGAATTTGAATAGGAAAAAATAGAACCTTTGGTTCACGGTGTTTTTCTCTGCGAACAATTTCATAGGAAATCTCTTTTGCTTTCTGCATCTCTAGTTGCAGCATGATGATACTAACTAGTCTATACTTGTCAACCAAATTATATGCAGAAATGAATCTAACAGCGCCAATATGCCGCATATTCTTTATAAGATTATCCACAAAATCTGTGGGACAAAATAAATTTACTTTATTAAATCAAACAAGAAAAGTTCCTCCAGTTATCACTTCGGAAGAATCAACAGAAGAATTGGAACATGCTATGCCAAACTTATTCAAGACAAAAGGATACAACCAGCAAACAAGTTTTAGTAAGAAAAGGGATCGTCTAAATCATTTATAAAACATGCATGTACAAATACATTTCAAAAACAGAATATCTAAAAAAAAAGTCTGATAACCGAAAAAGAACATCTTTAACAAACATACCAGATATTTTGTCCACGAAACCAAGGGTCCGAAACAGCTCTACAGCTTCCTTGTGATGAGCAACAACCTCAAAAAGCTTCAAAACTTCATCTTCGTTAAAATTAGAATGAGGAAACAATTCATAACTAGACAAAACCAGCAGAAAACCCATAACCACCAAAGAATCTTCAGTACATCCTCTCACGGTCTCTTTCAACTCAAGTGCTAGCTTCATTGCCTCATATTTTACGTCTGGATCAATATGTGGTGAGATTCTCGTCAGCTGTTCTAACAGAAATATTTGACTCTTCTCAATAACTATGCCTTCCTCCCGTCGAATTATAGTATTCCGAATTATATCTAGAACAAGTTGTGCCGGATTTGGTGCCATTTGGAGATTAACTAAAATGCCATTGTGATTCAATCCAGGCCCATTTGAGAGCAACTGGAAATTTCCACCATCATTGGTGGTGAGACTTGTTTGATTACCTGTGCAAAAATAAAATTGAATATTTAGCTAGAATGTATTTAAGATCTGAATGTATTAAGCAATGGAAAGCTTCCTAATATGCATTGGCTACCGAAGGAGAACTGCTCGATATTTAGAAGCAATCACAATAATGCAATAGCTGAATCAGATATTATATATAAAGATTAATGAGAGAATAAGGTATGAATACAAAACAAATATCAGACTTTAAACAAAACAATGTAGTACATGGAAGAGGTAGAATAAATGCAGGTTTAAGTTCTAACAAGATGCTTAGTTTCAATACTTTTTCCATATTATTGCGTCATTCAGTTGATTCAGATGAATAAGTGTCATTGACATTAAATACTTACATAGGTTGGCTCGTACTTGATAAAAAATTTCTTTGGACTCGAGATCCTTCACTTGATTTTCAACCTTTTCTCGAAGCCTTTTCTCTTTTTCATCAACCTCATAGTGTCTTTCTTTGATCAACCCTGTTAGACTTAGACAATCAAATTCTCTCTGCTTAGCATTCAACTCTTGTTGAATAGATTGCAAGCGTTGTTCGTTTTCATCAACCAACTTTGTTAGAGAATCAAACTCTCTCGGCATCGCATTCAACTCTTGTTGATAGATTGCAAGCGTTGTTCTTTGCTTTCTAAAGGTTTCTTTCTTTCTTTCTTTCTTTCTTTCTTTCTTCTTTGCTTGCGAGTGTAGTTTGACACAGACTGTACAGTGAGATATATTTATAGTGAGAGTCTCTAGGAGTCTAGGGTTTCTGTCTAAACACCTATAAATTAGAATCAAATCTCACAAATTCCAAATACTTTTCTAGATCCAGCATGAAACTATATTTATTTATTTTATTATTATTTACTTACTGCTTCTTATTTTATTTCCAAATCTTATAGAAATAAAATCATATTTTATTTATAGTTACCAATCAATATTTGATGAAAATATCAATTTATTGTATAATTATTCATGCTATTAATTCATATTTATCTTTCAAAAAAAGAAGTACTATTCATATTAAAAAATATTATGTGATTAATTTCTCTGTGTCGACGGTGTTAAACATTTTTACACAAGCACCTAATCAAACCATGATAAATAATATTTGTAGCGATATTTTAAGAATTAATTTAAAAATGTGATAGTATAGAGTAATTTGATTGGATGCATGTGTAAGAATACTTTACAGTTTAAACTCTTGTTTACCGGTGTTTTTTGTAATTTGATTGACTTCAGCAAGAAAATATCCCTCAAGATCTCTGATGTAAGAGTTGAGCAAGAAAACTCAAAGGTAGTTTGATGACTACTCATCATGTGATGTTTTTAGCTATGTTTTGGAGTCTGTTTCTATACATTTGAAGACAATAAAAACATTTTAGAGTGATTTGTTATTGGTTTTTGAAAGTTTTTTGATGTTTTGATTGGAGTTGTTGTAATTTTAGTTCTCTTCTTACCAGACAACTTCATAGATGTTTTGAATCTTTTATGGTTAAACTATGTAATTCGGCAAAGAAAGACACCTCATGAAAGTTACGGGAGCTAAAGAATCAAGAACAACAAATGTTTTGATGATAAGACAAGTTGGGAAAATTCTCTCCTAACTCCCAAGAGCATGTCAAGGAAGAAAAAAACCACTTAAAGAATGAAGAAAAATTAAAAAAAATTGTTATGCCTCATGCGTTAGGGACGGCCCTAGGGCATAGGTCTTGAGTGTGACGGCCTAGGGCCCATGCTGGTTGGGGGCCCAAAAAAAATTAAGGTGGGATTATATATTAATATGTTGGAACAAAATGTGTTTAACATTACCCTTTGAGTTTTGATGATAACAAGGTGTTAAAAAATGTCAATTGGATATGCTAATATTTGTTCAAGTGTGCAGGACCATAGACAAAAATTTGAGTGTCAAAAAGGAATTTTAAGAGTGCATTTCTCAATGGAGTGATATATGAAGAAGTGTATGTCAAGCAACCTCTAGGTTTTGAGGATCTGAAGCATCCTGACCATGTGTATAAACTCAAGAAATCACTTTATGGTCTGAAACAAGCTCACAGAGCTTGGTATGATAGACTAAGTAATTTATTGATTGAAAATGATTTTAAAAGAGGTCAAATGGACACAACACTCTTTAGAAGGACTCTTGAGAAAGACCTTCTTGTTGTGCAAATCAATGTTGATGATATAATATTTGGTTCTACTAATGCATCTCTTTGTAAAGAATTATCTAAGTTAATGCAGGATGAATTTGAAATGAGCATGATGGGAGAATTGAAGTTCTTCCTTGGAATTCAAATCAATCCATGCAAAGATGAAGTGTATGTTCATCAAACAAAGTATACTAAGGAGCTTCTGGAGAAGTTCAAGCTTGAAGATTGTAAAGTGATGAACACACCAATGCATCTAACCTACACCTTAAGCAAAGAAGATACAGGATCAAAGGTTGATCAGAAGGTGTATAGAGGTATGATTGGTTCTTTGTTACATCTCACTGCATCTAGGTCAGATATTTTACTCGGTCTGTATGCTTGTGTGCAAGATTCAAGTCAGATCCTAGAGAATCTCATTTAACTGTTGTTAAGAGAATCTTCAGGTATTTGAAAGGAACAACAAATCTTGGACTCCTTTACAGGAAATCCCCATATTATAAGTTGGTTGGATTTTGTGATGTTGATTATGCTAGTGACAGGATTGAAAGAAATCAATCAGTGGAAACTGTCAGTTTCTTGGTGAGAATCGATATCCTGGGCTAGCAAAAGATAAGCAACTATTGTTATGTCTACAGCAGAAGCAGAATACATCTCATTTGCAAGCTATTGTACACAACTACTTTGGATGAAACATCAATTAGAGGATTATCAAATTAATGCTAACAGTATTCCCATCTTTTGTGATAATACTGCCGCTATTTGTTTGTCTAAGAATCCAATTATACATTCTAGAGCCAAGCATATTGAAATCAAACACCACTTTATTAGAGACTATGTTCAAAAAGGAATTTTAGATATACAATTCATTGATACTGAACATCAATGGGCTGATATATTTACTAAGCCTTAAACTGTTGAAAGATTTGATTTTATAAAGAAAAATTTGAACATGCACTTTGTGTCTGATTAAATATTTGCTTCTGAATAGGAATTTAGGTTCTGAAGTTACTTTTTAGTAACACTTGTCCCACTAACATGGCAGTTACTTTGAGAAAATCTAACGTGGCTTATGTGTATTGACTTATAACTGTAAAGGGCAATGATCAATTTATGCCTTCAAGACCAGAACAAACCGCACAGTCTGTGCCCCCACACGCACGGCCGTGCGCGATCCCCGGAGCCCTTTTCTGCTTTTGCTCACGTCCATCAGGCACGGCCGTGCACCTTGTATGCACGACCGTGCGCGGCTCCAGACCTCTTGTTTAGTGATATTTTCTTGAATTAAAGCCCATGGGTTGCCTTGTGGAACTTTCTAGTGCCTTTTCTAGGGTTTTTGGCTGCTTTTTAGGTTATAAATAGAGGAGTTAGCAGACTTGTATCTACATCTTTTGTTCTTGGGAATTTTCAGTGACAACTATTTCTTTGAATAAAAGTTCTTATTTTCTTGTTCTTTAAAATTATGCACTTTTATTTCCAGCTATTTACATTCATGTTCTTCTCCTTCTCTTTAATCTCTTTGTCTACAATGAACTTGAGTAGATTTCTTTGTCTTGGGATTGTTGGATGAGTCTAATGACCTAATCCTATCAAACCAAGCCTAGAGCCCTAATTTTATGTAAATCTATTTTTCTAATCTAATCTCACCGTTCTTAATTCTAATTTCAAATACTAATCAAAGTATTGAAAGAAGAAGGTTAGTGTTGGACATGTGAGATTAGACAAGGGTTACGAAACATGACAATACACTAGTAAACCTTGAGACCTTAAAGTTTCGTTCTTAATGGGTTTCAATAACGATCAACCATGAGAATAGGCGTGATTGTTATTGAAACACACTCATTGATTTCGAGGGGAACCTTGATATGCTTTAGAGAAACCGGTCTTTCGAAATAGATCTAACATAAGATTTAGTTATAGGTTTGGATTGTGAAAGATTTTTCATTATGATGAACCAATAATCCCGATGCGCTTTTTATTATTAATTTTATATCAATCAAGATACAAACTTTTAAACCTTTAATCTTTCAGCTAATCACCATTAAAAAGAGAATCATAATTACAACAACTCCCTGTTGGAACGATAATTTTACTACTCTGATAAAACCGTGCACTTGCGGATTTTACACATCAATATCTGCCCGTGAAGTGAAATGATACAATTTCATGGTAAATTTAGTATGATACACTTTGTCTATCTTGAAATTGTGCCTAATAGTGCATTAACTTGAAAGCTAAGTTTGTAATTTATCTTTTGAATTGCATGCTTAGTGGATAAATCTCTTAGTTTAGTTTTGTGATCCTTGTGCTCGACTTTTTCCTTGCTATTCCCAGTTAAAAAAAATCCAATTTTTTATTTGACATTTTTTTTATTAAATCCTTGTTGTTTCTTTTTATTTAGTGCAAAACTCTTTCATGTATTGCATTAACCTTTTTCGACAAATAAAAGAACATTGCTTAAAAAAATTAATGTAAATATCTCGTATTTCATTCTCCTACAACTAATAACCGGGAAAATAAATACTCGCCCTGTTTTAAAATACATGTCAGAGTTCTAAAATGTGCATTATTTATCTAACCTACTTTGACCATTATTTTTATCTAACCTACAAATGTTAGCATGTAAAATGTTGTTCAATTTATCTAAATGATATTTTCAAAAAATACAAATTTATTATTTTCTATTAAAGATAACCAAAGATATTAATAATCAAAATTGCGTATTGACATGTGTAAAGTTGTTGACGACGACGCGTATTTAGAAGCGGAGGGAGTACAATGTTAAAGCTCCATCAAAGAAGAGGAAAACAAATATGAAAAAAAATGAAGAAGTCAATAATGATAGTTTGATGAGAATCAATGGACATGAAAAAAAGTGTACCTACATTCAAAATAATCTTGTTGTATAAGGAAACTTTTTTAATCGGAATATATGAAAACTTCATTATATCATCAAACTACTCCCTCCGTTCTAAATTATGTGGTATTATATCTATTTCACACACACACACACACACACACATATATATATATATATTAAAAAATGTAATTAACGTTGTATGGAAAAGAGTAATTATGAGTTATTTTACAAAAATATGCTTCATTGATAGTATGAAAAACGTAAATTAAAATAATTGGAAAAAGATAAAGTAATAGATATTTTCTTGTGATGACCACAGGAAAATATCTTGGGTGGATTGAAACACTGTTTGTCGTGGTAAAGAGGTTGGTGGTTTGGGGGTAAGGAGAATTAGGGAGTTTAATATAGCTTTGTTAGGGAAATGGTGTTGGAGGTTGTTGGAGGATAATGTTAGTATGTGGTTTAGGGTATTGGCTGCGAGGTATGGGTTGGAGGGAGGTCGGTTGTTGGGAGGAGGTCACGAGGCTTCGATGTGGTGGTGTGATATCTACGCAATATGTAGGGAGGAGTGGTTCACCAACCACGTGAGTAGGTCGGTAGGTAATGGGGAGAACACTCTCTTTTGGTACGACGTTTGGTGTGGGGGAGAGGAGTTTAGGGTCAGGTTCAATAGATTATATGATTTATCGTCGTTTAAGGGGAGTTTGGTGTCTGATATGTGTTATTTAGGATGGATGGTGGACGGTGAGGCGTGGCAATGGAGGCGGAGGTTGTTTGTGTGGGAGGAAGGGATGTTGGGGGGATCTAATATTACTGCTTCAGAATGTGAATTTACAGGTTGATAAAGTTGATAGATGGCTTTGGACGTTAGAATCATCAAATGCTTTCACTGGTCGAAGTGCCTACAAATATCTTACTCTTCAACCTCCTTAAGTGTCTTCGGTGGATGCCTACTTCTTGTGGCATAAAGACGTTCCGTTGAAGGTTGTGCTCTTTGCGTGGCACTTGTTTCGAGACAGATTGCCCACAAAAGATAACTTGTTCTGTCGTGGTGTTATTGACCAAGCATACAGGCTTTGCGTGTCTGATTGTGGCTCATTGGAATCCTCAAATCACTTATTTTTACATTGTAATTTTTTTAGCTTTGTATGGCACTTCATTCATAGGTGGTTAGGCTTGTCAGTGGTTGCCCCTTTTCAGGTGTCGGATCATTTTAATCAGTTTAGCTATAGTGGTGGTACCACAAAGGTGCACCTCTCTATTCTTCAGGTTATTTTGTTTGCTGTAGTATAGTAGTAACAACTAAATTTAATGCTTGAGGTTAACTTGTTGTGTTCGATTGACTGATGTGATTAGGAGGGAAAATAAGTTTGTCATTAGGGTTAAGCAATTGTTTGACCTTACAAGCTTTTAGAGTAAGTATGATGATTAGAAATTAGAAATTACTCAACAAATCTCAATTTGTGCCAGCTTCTCAAACAACTTGTTCAACTTTCGAATTTTACGATCCTCCAAGGCCATCGCAATTTCCGTCTTCCCAAAACCAGAACCGAAATTGCTGCTACCGGAAACCATACTTGATCGTCTTAGGGGAACCAAAAGTCATGGTTGTCCACTCTAATTGCTATACAGTTTTGCTCAACACAAAGCTTTAGGATGATATTCATGGTGGGAGCGTGTTCTGTGTGATAATGTTCTCATAGTTACATAGACTTTTTTTTTGTTTTTGAAAGGATATAAACCACTATGTATAGATGCAATATAAAGTATCCCTAACTGCTATTACATTTACGATGCATTGAAATTAGCACATAGAGTCGTGTGCTTAGTTTATATTTGGTAGACAATTATTTACAAAAATGTCACTAAAGTCGAGAGGAATGCTAACAACACTCTTTTTTGAACACTCTCTCTAACACTCACTCTTTTATTTGACGAAATTCATGCATGTCCCACCACTTTGTGTTGGTTCTATTTCCAAAGTATACATTCATAATGATTTAAACCAATAAAAAAGTGAGTGTTAGAGAAAGTGTTCAAAAGTGAGTGTTACTAGCATTTCTCCTAAAGTTAATGCTAACTTGGGAGGGAAAATTCAAATTCAAATTCAAATCAAATATAGTAACAACTGAATTTAATGCTTGAGGTTAGGTTGTTGTGTACAATTGACTGATATGATTAGGATGGAAAATAAGCTTGTGATTAGGGTTAAGCAATTGTTTGACCTTGCAAGCTTCTAAAGTAAGTATGAAATATGATATGATGGGTTCAAATAAAATGAATAATGCGAAAAAGAAGACAAGAAGAAAATGGGAAGTTGTCTTCTACGTGGGTCCCGAACCCGACCAAAGCAGAACGGGTCGTTTACGCGGCAACTAACAACAACAGCGTCAAACGTATACAAACCTCTCGAAAATACCTATAATATCCTTTTCCACGTTGTTCCCAAATTCCACCACCGAACAGAACACCAACGTTAACCTTTCTTTCCTATATATACGCCGAATCAAATTCTCTCTCTCTCTCTCTCTCTTCCCTTCTTTCTCGCTCTATAAACCCTTCTTGTCTCTTCCCTTTTTCTTCGGTGAGTTTGTCTCAGTTTCCTTCATTTTCTCGAGATCGTGAATTCCACACGATCTCGAGAAAATTTCACCTTCTTCTTTTTTCTAATTTCTAATTATTTTTTTGATTTTTAGATTGAATTTTAATTGAATCAATGAGCGATCACGTGGTGTTGTTTGTGGATCGATTAATGCGACCGATGCCGGTTGAGCCGTTGGCTCAACATCCGGCTCAGCCTGCTCCTGAACCGATGCCGCCGGTGATTCATTCACCGGCGGGGCCTTCGGGTTCATCTTCAGCGACAGATGACGATGTCGGTGAGGATGAGCCGCTGTTGCAGCAGATGGAGATGGCTGAGTGTAGGATTTGTCAGGAGGAGGATGGTATTGATAATCTGGAGAATCCTTGCGCCTGTAGCGGTAGTCTTAAGGTACATTTCTGTTTTTTTTATTCAGTGTACTTACAATTACAAGTGTCTGTCCGACACCGGGACACGCCTAATTCAATGAGTGTCTAGGAAATGAGGCATGAATGTGGAAAGGGATGAAAAGAAAATGAAAATATGATAAATTTGATTCTGTTATGCTTTGATGGAACTATATTTATGATGTTTTCTGTTTCATGTGTAAAACAATTTTAACGAACAGGATCATTGATGTTAGAGCGTTATTATTGGTGATATTGCAACACAATCAATAATTAGAAGAGTTCTTGTTTGGATTGACTTGTTTTTGAGCTTATACAAAAGAACTTATGCAAATAAACAAGCTTTTATATATTATTCATAAGCTTGTCGAGATAGTTTATGAAAAAACAGTTTATGAAGATACAATTTTCGTTAGTGAGAACTTATAAATTAAAATAAAAGCTTATTTATTTGCATAAGCTATTTTTCATACACTAAAAAAAACGTCAATCCAAACGGGTCCTATGTATATAAAAAATTATAATTTGCTTACAAGGTCTTCTCTCTAGGCTTAGCAAGATTAATGAAGAATGTGTGCGAAATTTCCACACATGCATTCAATCAAATTTCACCACATAGATAATTGTGGAGATATTTTTACAACTAACATAGCAAACTGATATATTGATACATGTGATTCGATGTATGTGTAAAACTATTTTACATTAACAATGTATATCAATTAAATCATTGCATAAAATATAGCTAGAATTCAACATTAAACCAATCTTTTGACACTTACATAACTGTATTGATATAAGTTTTGAATCAAACTGTTTATTTAAACACTATCTTAGTAACCGGGAACAATGCTTTTGTGTATGGGACATTGGTGTCCTCTCTATTTATGTCCTCCTAATTTACGAATTGCTGGATTTTTTGAACAGTATGCTCATAGAAAGTGCGTCCAACGCTGGTGCAACGAAAAAGGAGACACAACTTGTGAAATTTGTCATAAGGTATTTTTTTTACATGTAATTTTCATATATGTCGTAACATTGTATGGTTTTGTTTATAGGTAGGTATTAGTAATACTCACACCTTCCATTTTAACAAGTATCGCTTTATTGAATAATGATAGCTTTGTTTTGAACCAAAGCACTCTCTGTGTGAATTCAAAATCTTCAACTATATTAGTTTTGTGCTCATCTAGTTTTTTCTTGTTTTGCATGTAATTCTCAGTCCTATGAACCTGATTATACTGCTCCACCACCTTGTCCACATCCTGAAGAAACTACCATTGATATAGGGTAAGATTAAGTTTTAAATTTTAAGATAGTCTTAACTCAAGAATTATGGTTATACAAAAGCATTAAGCAATCTGTTTCAAGCTGTTGGAAATATTTATTTGAAACTTCTGTACTCATTGGTGAGTTGTGAACATTTTTTTGCAGCGGAGGCTGGACACTCTCTGGCACACCTTTGGACTTGCGTGATCCTCGACTGTTGGCAATTGCAGAGGCAGAACGCCAATTCTTCGAAGCTGAATATGATGGATATGCTGCTTCTAATGCCAATGGAGCTGCATTTTGCCGTTCAGCTGCTCTGATCGTAAGACGCTAACCATGCAGTCCTTTTTAACTGATTATTTGTATAATCCGGTCATGTATATGTGCACCAGACATACAATTTCGCTAATGAACTTTAGGTTCTTCATGCACATTGACTATGAAAGGGTGCTAACACTTTACACTTGGACATGATTGTAAGCCTGATTCATTCTATTTTCTGGTGCAGTTAATGGCCCTTTTACTCTTGAGGCACGCACTTTCTGTCACGGATGCTGATGCTGAAGATGATCCATCTATGTTTTTCTCTGTAAGTGATTTGAGTTCCTTCTGTGTATGTAGTTTATAAACTTTACACAGTTGATGTGTTGCTTTCAAATATGTTGTGGAGAAAACATAGCTAACTGATTCATCATATGCAGCTTTTCTTGCTTCGAGCCGCTGGCTTTCTTTTACCTTGTTATATCATGGCTTGGGCAATCAGTATTTTGCAACGACGGCGACAAAGACAAGTAAGTGAAGTTTTAAAATTTATGATTTTTGCTCCATATTTGTTCATGTTACGAAAGTAGACATGATTGAATATGCCAATAACACGTCTTTGATCTTAAGTGTCAGTGTTACTGTTACATTTGTCTTCATTTCTCATGCTCCTTTTTCCGGGAATATGCAACAAATGCAGACGGAGTCCTACAATAATCTTATCATTTCATGTTTTGTTAAAACAGGAGGCTGCAGCATTGGCGGCAACTCAAGTTGCTTTCGTGCTACAATCTGGGCAGCATAGGGGACTGCAATTTGCCATAACACCAGCAGCAACTGTGAATCCACACCCACACCAAGAACAAGTGTAGTTTGTACCATTCATGTATGGAAATGGAGCACTCACCATGTAAAATCGACTTGTTGAAATGTCATGCTACTTTTGCTCATCATTTTTCCGGCTCTAATTCTAATATAACTTGAGCAACTTCAAGAATGTTCACCCCCAATCTAATTTTATTTAAAATATGTCTGCCTCACATTATATCAATTTATTGTATATTAATTACTCATTCTGTTCAATAAAGATATTGGTATATCACATTACTATGAAGATAATAAAGATATTGTCACACATTTGTTTTACTTTAAGATGATTATGACTAAATAACTTGTTTAAATGTGTGCATTACAAATAAAATATTACAGTACTCCTTTGGTAATGAGGTAGAAAGTTTAAAAGTTGGAATTTAAAGCCACCAACAACAAAGACATCGAAGTTTTTTTTTTTGCTGCTTCATCAACTCTTGGAAGCTGTGATGTTAAGTTTAGTAAGTGTATAGCAATGAGTATGTGAATGAACTTGAATATGTTTAGTGATTATATTATTTTATCCATTATGTATATGGAAGTGATGAAACTTCAAGTAAATTTGGTGTCACTAGTTTAATGAGCTTATTATTGATGGTAAATTTCAAATTATATGACTCATCTTCATATCTATCGTTTCTTTCAAAAAAATCTTCATATCTATCGTTATATCAATAAATTGAGTTTTTCAAATTATAGGAACAACTTGACAATGATATCACAATATTGACCTAACCATAAAGATGTGAACCAAACATACTTTGGAGCTGTAATATGGTGCTGTAAATTACCAATATTGATCAATTTGTACTTATTTATGTACAAATTAGGTGATGTCGTGACTTTTTAATTAGGTTCTGACTTTGGCACAGTTGAACTTGAAGAGTTGATGTCTCTTTTCTTCAACATCACAACACAGTAGACAAAACTATAACCACAAATCAATCTCATAGGATAAAAATTTCCATAAACGACTTGTATTGCCATCACAAACCAGCATTTAGAAACAAACTTATAAGATAGTAATTATTTTCCATCTAATTCCACAATTTTTATATACCCCACAAATAAAGAATTGGAGCAATCCAAAATCATCTTTAGCAGGCCGTGCCAACCCTGTTGTGTAGTCCCCACATCACCAATTTTAGAGCATAAATCAAGAAGAGCAATTTGGTCATAAGTACCAGTAATACATCTAGTTGCATGAAGTAGCTCATCAATTAATACTCTATTTTCTTGCATGATTTTAGGACCTATCCAATAGCTTTCATAACAACAATAACAGGGATTATTCCTTCCACAACAGTAGGCAACATTCTCATCAATTGAAGCACAAACAGGAAGCATAATAACAAATGGTGCCTTGTGGAGTCGCATATGCATTTGCAACAACAAAATGAACATTGAAATTGCTTCTAACATTCCATTCTCAATAAAACTTGTTACTAAACTATCAACAAGTAAAGCAGATTCACAAGTAAACAAAAATATTCCTCGATGACTAATACTACAAGCAGACCAATCACAACCCCAATCCTTCACGAAATTTAGACTGTACCTGAAGATGACAACTTCATAGCACACAACAAATCTCAAACCGAGATAGATAGCGTTCGCATTCACCCACTTATGACCCATGTCGGGAGGCTCTGGAGGTGGCGGAGCCATGGTGAAGTTCCCGGTCACTTGAAATTCCAGAAAAATCTTCTGAAAACTTCGATCAACGGTTAGTGTTGGAGTGTATAGCCGAGCATCTCGAAAATTTGTAGCCTTGCTGCCACCAATTATATAAACTGGGAGGCATGCAAGGTCTGCCTGAATTTGTTTCCCATCCCAGCCAGTACTTGAAGTATATAACCTACAATCAACGGTTAGGCCTGGAGCAACGAAATAGCCACGACAATTCGGTGCAAACCTTGCAATATTCGCATAAGAATAATGTGTAGAGATACCCTGCGTGAATTTACTTCCCAACCAACAAGCCAACACATCAACCAGAATTCTAAGTACAAGCTCACTGTAATTTGGGCCAGCATTCATGATTGTGAGCCATGCAATTCTTAATTCCATAAACAATGAATTTTCCATACAAGAGGACACTAGTAGGTTCTACTGTACCAGATGTGTCAATATCATTGTGTACAAAAGGAAAAGGAAAAGAATTTAAATTTACAATCTACAAAAATTGCTCAATGTCATATTCAAAGATAAACAACTTTAAAACCAATGTCACAACTTCTTTGCCTAGTCTCATGTGTTTACAAATAGAGTGGTCTTATGCTTGAAACTTTGCTCTTATTAACTGGGTTTTGATATATTACAATTAGGCTTGTTCATAAGATTTTAGTGGCCTAATACAAACCTACATACGTATTAACTGATAAGTAGTATAAGAATTATGATTTTTTAAAGTGTAAAAATAATTTTTTAAAGATAATATTTTTTATTATATTAAGAAATAATCTAATAAAAACATCAGACTTCATAAAAAAACATTAAATTTTTATTTAATATCCAATTGTTTATATAAAACAATTCATACAAGCATTATTAGATGCAAAGTCATCATTATATAATTAAGTTTGCAACAATATGTTCTATCATATATTTCTCAATACATTAAATGTCTAGACCATTCAACATTTCTTGTGATCACATTGTTGATCTCAAGTGGTTTTTCAATAATTTTAACTTCCAAAAACTTCTTTCCTTTTACCTTTTTTTACTACCAGATGCATATTTTCGCAGCAACATTATACAATAAATAAGACAAACCAAAAAGAATAATAGTATCTGAATGCTCATCGACGAAGCTCAACCAATCAACCTGAAACTATTTGGGTCTAAAAAATTGTGCCTGCAAGATGTCTAAACAATTTCCAATTTGTCCTTATAAATTACATTATAAATTTAAAAAAGAAAATAATTGAAGGTGCGATGAGTTATATGTGAACTGCAAGCAAAGAAAACCAAAAAAAAAAATAAAAAAAGAAGGAAAATTGGATTTTGAAGAAGTAAAAGTAAAGAAGTGAAGATATGAATGCATAGGTAAGAGTATGATACTCGGTATTATATAAATACGAAATACGACAAATTTTAAAAATGAAAGGTACAGGTACGTTCATAGAACATATTAAAAGAAATGGTGAATTGCTACCCTTGTTGTCTTGTAAACATATGACGAGAAAAAAACTCAATTGGAATAAAAAAAATAGATATTTAGACCAAATTGCACTCATCTCCCCTAATGTTTTATTAAAAGACACTCACATCTCCTCTAGTTTGGAAAAACATTAATCTTGTTATGAATATACCTATTAGTAGATGTCCATCCCTTAACATTCCACATGATTGTAACTACCACTAGTAAGTGGATTGTAATGTGATCTCCCTTAACCTTCCACATGATTGTAACTTCCACTAGTGAGTGGATTGTAATGTGATCTTCCATTTACCTATATGTGTCATATAAATAGGACATATATTGCAATGTAATGACACACTTATGAAGTAACGCAACATACTCTCTTGTTCTCCCTTTATCCTTTTCTCTCTACTCTTCTATGTTGTACATTATCATGCAATACTTTAGATTAATTTTATAACACGTTATCAGCACGAGGCTCGAAAAGCAATTGAGGTAATATTGATTCTCGTTACTTCTTTTTATGATGTTTTGTTGAGATTGCTCATCAAATGGTATTTGGTTTTAATGGAAGATAATTTTCTTGATCCATATTAGTTCAACGTAAGAAAATTCTCATTCTTCATTCATAATATATTCATGCTAAATAGTTTGATTGATGTCCTTCAAACCTCTATTTGCCAAATGTAATTTTTATGATTATGTGAGCAATGGTATTAATCTTTTGACAATTGCCGCAGAAAACTAGAAATACATACTATTGTTTCTTTTCTATTTTTTGGGTTCGAAAATCATATTTTAGATTTCTCTCCCAACCATGTGCACATTTAAACATGAGTTCCTCCATAAAAGAGAACTTTTTATTGATTTGTTTGGAATTCACTTGTTAATACTTGTCCACGCATCAACTTCTTCATATTTATTAATATCATCTGTTATTGCATCACAATTTTTAGATTTTACTTTTAATTTTATTTAACTTGTATATAAGTTTCATACTATATTTATAAAGTATTTTTCTACATGCGTCTTGTGACTAAAAATCGATAGATTTATTTTTCTGAAATTTCATAAACAATTCTTCAAAATGCCATATGTATGAAGAAAAGATTTATTTATTTTTTATACATTTTAAATTCCGGAAGAATTTAACGTTGAAACATCCCTGAAGGATTGTACAAACAATGAAGATCTTATGATATGGTTCTTGAAGAACTATGTTTTCTCTTAATATTAAAGCATCTTGGAAGGATTGCTCAAAGAATGAATATTATTTTTTTTATCATTGTTTATGAAGATTTGAGATATGGTTCTAGAAGAACTGATAAGTTAACATCAAGCATTTGTAAAAGATTGCAAAATAAAAATGTTCTGATTTTCCTTTGTCATTGTCGATAGAGGTTTGTGGTTGAGTTCTTGAAGAATTATATATTTGTTCATAATTTAAATATATAAGATCTATTTGATCTTAGTAGAAGTTGAACAAAATAAAATCTGAATATACTCCTGAAGTAGCAAAATCGAGAAAATAATATCAAGAATTGATATAGTAGAGATTATCATTTATATGATACATGTGAAGATGGTAAAAGTTTATTATGACTTTTGATGATTATGATTTTGGCTGCTAATGAGTTCTCAGAAGGCATATAAATTAGAGGTATTGTCATCTATGTCATCTCTTTGCACATTTAACACTTATAATTTGTGCTTCACATAATTTCTTTTCTAATGAAATAATAAATATTATAGTTGTGAATTTGCCAATATTTTTCTTTTTGAAAGATTAAGATTTAAGAACAATATTGTGTTGAATTAAAAGAGTTCCCGAAGAGTAACACATTTAAAAGAGAAAATATGAGACAATATATCTATTTCTATGTCATTCGAAATGCTCCTGAAGTAGCAAAATAAGTGAGTGTCTTCAAGAATATTTTTGAAAGATTAGTCACATTTGTAATTGAACAAAGAGTGACTCTTGATCAAAATGGTGAAAGGTCACATTGAACGTCATTCCTAGAAGTGAATGGTTCATACGGTTTGTTTCATATAACCAATGTTGTAGTTATGGTAATTGATTTAGTAGAGCTTACTATTGATACAATACATGTCAAGATCATAAAATTCCATTAGTATGGACTTTGCTCGTTTGGGAAAATAGTGTTTGATCAAAGATTTCATTGATACGATCATATTTCGATTATATGGATTGAAACGTGCAATATTGTTTCCTTATTCTACGATTAAAGTTTGGTTATTCGATCTTCATCTTCCATATAATATAAAATATGGAGATGTCAAACTTAAAATATGTCTTACTGACAATATGTGTCTAAATTACTCACCTGATAAATGCGTATGATTTATAAATTTTTATTTGTTGGAAAAATTGTGTTTAGTTCTTTTTATATTTGATATATCTATGATAATGCAAAAGATGATTCAAAGTTTTTTTTATATTTATTATATAATTTCATTTGAACATAATTATTTTGTTGTTCGTTATTGTTTCAAATGGATTAAAACAAATTAATAATATATTATTGTAAACCAGATGTTTACAAATCATGTTTTAAAATGTCCACTCTAAGTGTATTAAACAATCCCTGATGGATTTCTTAAATAATGATTCATTTTGATCATTTGTGGTATATTTTTCGAAGAACTGCAAGATCAATGAAGACTCTATAATATTGTTTCATGAAGGAACAAAGTTACACATTGAGATTGAATTATATTAATCTAAGTTTCATAAAAATTCATTGAGTTTTAAGATAGCCATCTAAATGTATATCATATTAAAAAGAAAGTGGAGATATCAAATATCTCTATATCTGGAGAAAATAAGTGTAGTGGAAAAGTTATTTTTGTCTTTGATTTGACCGCACTTATATTAGTGCAATGGAAGCACATATTATTGTAAACCTGAAGTTTACATATTATATTATTAGTTCAATGGAAGCACGTATTACTGTAATTTAGAAATTTACAAATTGTTGGTAAGACCGGTTGGGTTATCCCGAATCTATTATGATGCAAAAACTAGATGAAAAGAAATGGAGATTATTATGTCAACAAATTTGACTAAGAGTTTATTTTCTGAGCTTTTCAGAAAGCATTTGATAAGTATCATTTGTCAATTGATATTGAACAACTAGTAGCATATGCTCATAAAAATGGACTTGAAGATCCATTCTTTAGACGTCTAAAGTTAATTGTATAATTGATACTTATCATATCATACCTTATAAACTCTAGTTTGGTTATGAAACCATGCCTTATAAACTCTATTTTGAAAATCAATAATCTTGTTGAGATATTGATCTGCATCAAGCCAACAAATTACTATATATATGTCCTCCCCTTAATCTATCATTGGTTTTAGGTTAACAACCTAATATTTCTCATCCAAGTGAATTTTGGATGTGTTGTGTATATCACAATTACTCCAATATAATGCACTAAGATAAATATTGAAAGAATATTGAAAAAATATATTTGATATTAATTTCCATCTATCATTAATGTTCTGAGCCAACTTATTTACAACACAGTAGGCTGATTATCAATTGATGGATTAATTTCCCCAATATTAGGGAAAGAGATAATAAGCAGCTGAAAATGTATAAATTATTTGAAAGAAAATATTATTGTCTCGTCTTGATCCTCAACATATAACTCAAATATCAGCTGCTAATGCTCCAAACGAAATAGATTTCCATGCAGGATAATCTAATATTGCAAATGTGTCTCAATCGTGCCTGAAACATGATAGATCAATCGGTTTCAAATATAAAAATCCTTGAATAAGAAAACGAGCTTAAAGGAAAGATAACCCAAACAAGGATACAAAAACTCTAAAAGAGTTTTCTGACATAATTGATTTTTTCAGTTCCAGAAGAACTGATCAGGGACCTGAAACTTATGAAATATTAATAAATTATGTCAACGTCGACGTGTTTATGGATATAATATAGCGCTATATGTAATAAGTAATAATGAGGATCATGAATTCAAGTCTATTAAAGATTATAGAAAAAGAAAATATATGCAGATGGAAAGAGACAATTCAAGTGAAATCAAACTCGCTTTGCAAAGCTGGATTTTTGGACATGTAGTCCGCACACTCGAAGATGTGAAATTAATTAGATATGTATGGTTTTTCGCGCGAAAAGGGAATTAGAATGGTAAAATACATATATAGAGAGTTTGATATGTTCACTTGAAGTGAATTGGTAAATGTCTACCATTTATTTTTAAGAGACATATATTCTTTAGGCACATATTCACTTGAAGTGAATTCAAGAACTTTTTCATACTTGATTAAATTCAGTAGCACATGAAAGGCTCAAATTATATGAAAGATGTTCTACAATATATTTGTATGGCTCACATGATAGTGATATATGAAACTCCCTGAAGGATTTTATTTGCGTAATAGACACTATCAAAATTATTGAAAAGATGACATCATTTGTCCATTTTAAGGATTTGGAAATGAATTCGTTATAATCGATTTAATGATAATGGTATAAAATATTATTAGAAATCCTGAAGAGATTCTTATTTAAACTAGAATAATTATGATGTCACTTGATTTGAGTAAACATCATGCCCTCAAGAAAATTATGGACAACTTGAATTGGTCAAGTGAGGACACTAACGTATTTTACTTATTATTGTGGTATTTTAGTAAATACAGATATTGCAGCAAGTCAAACATACAATTTGTACTTAAGAGAAAGAACAACATTGCCCAATTGTTTGAAAATGCTAACACCACATCAAGTAAAGTGGAGAATGCTTTTTACACAGTCACCGCCAAGTAAAGATTTTGAGTATCTACTATAAAAGATTATTTAAACTTCTTCGTTGTCTTTATGAGGGGGAGACAAAAATGTGTTCTGCACTCTTTTTCCCTTAACCATGGTTTTATCCCACTGGGTTTTCCTGGTATGCTTTTTAACGAGGCAGATTATGACACAAAAGGATGTTGTACTCTTTTTCCTTCACTGAGATTTTTTTTTTCCATTGGATTTTTTTCTTAGTAAGGTTTTAATGAGGCATATCCTTGATGGACATCCAAGGGGGAGTGTTATGAATATACCTATTAGTTGATGTCCATCTCTTAACCTTCCACATAATTGTAACTACCACTAGTGAGTGGATTGTAATGTGATCTCCCTTAACCTTCCACATGATTGTAACTCTCACTAGTGAGTGGATTGTAATGTGATCTTCCATTTACCTATATGTGTCCTATAAATAGGACCTATATGGCAATGTAATGACACACTTGTGAAGTAATGCAACATATTCTCTTGTTCTCCCTTTATTCTTTTCTCTCTACTCTTTTATGTTGTACACTATCTTGCAATACTTTAGATTAATTTTATAACAAATCTCTCTTAATTATTTCATGATTGAGGCAATTTCCCCCTTAGACATTAACGTCTGTTAATTTTGACAGTGGAAACAATCTTTCCCTTCATCCTCATTCAGGATTTATGAACCGCAAGCCAATTTTAATAATTCTTTTATCTGAACCGATTTGATTGAGGATTTATCAAAATTGTGAATGTATATAAATTATGTGTTCCTATCCTCAATGAAATTATGAATGTGTACTTTATTATGGAAATATTCTAAATAATGAATTTTGTAATTAATAATGTTGTTAACAATTTTCTAATCGTGTGTCAATCGCTGCAATTCACCATCTATTTTTTTTCACACTCAATGCCTTCCACCGTTTAGTTTGTTACTACAATACATCAATCACATCTTTCAATGAATCACGTAACAATGATAAAACAAAAAACATCCAATGACCGTGAATGAAGATGAATGGAAAGGTTGTTGGTTTACACCGTCAAAAAGCAACAAACTTGGTGTATAGGGGAAAGTGCCTCAATCATGAAATAATTAATGGAGGTTATTGTTTTTTCCAAACTAGAGGGGGTGTGAGTGTCTTTTAATAAAACCTCTGGGGGAGATTAGTGCAATTTGCTCTAATATTTAAACTATGTATTTAACTACACTTCTATCATCATGCCTTAAAAATTTGCTCTAATTTTCTGTGAGTGTCTTACTACAGAAAAAATTTAGTTTTTTTGTCCACCGCCTCCACTATTTTCATCAACACCAAGGAAGATAATTGAAATACAATAAAAAAAATCAAAATATTTTATATTATTTATTCAACGCAAGCACATTTTTGTCATATCCACCTCCCTGAATCAATCAAGTAAAAATGAGTACTATCAATACGTACATATTTTTAGAAGTAACCATACTCCAGAGAGGTGATGCAATGGACTATCTGTAGGGAAAATGGTTTTAAGATGTCACTCGACTTCTTAGTTTTGAGTTCAATCAAGTTTTAGGGTTTCATTCAATTTTTAGGATTTATGAGTTATTGTTTCAATCAATTTTTGTTTTAGGGTTCAATTAGGGGAACAATGGCGAGCTCTTGAATGGAGGGCCAGTTCGATAGAGGAAAAAATGAGTTTCGCGAGTGGAGGGTGATGTTCATGAAAGGAGAAGAATGAGTTTTGGGTGAGTTTGTGAAAACAAGGAGTCTAAGTGGTTGAAGAAGAAAGTTCGGGTGAGTTTAAAGAAGAGGAAGGTTAGGGTGAGTTCAGAGAAGGAGAAGGAGTTTTGGTAAGAGAATCAGTTCTGAAGAAGAAGGATAGGGCGAATTTAAGTTTTTTTTTTTTTTTGAAGGAGGGGCTGGG
>Ga0228710_1003354_pt1 | contig 25518 bp, 16 predicted proteins | sample MedpolnodulmetaG_FD_177995 | JGI IMG/M metagenome (GOLD analysis project Ga0228710, IMG submission 177995) | Root nodule microbial communities from Medicago polymorpha collected in Santa Monica, California, United States - pink nodules | ecosystem: Host-associated > Plants > Roots > Nodule...
GTTTTAGGAATGGTAACTGAGTTACAGTGAGTACCTGCCATATAAACAGGTGAAGGACCATGAGAAGTAGTGCTCTCTAAATAGTAAAGTCCATTGACCATTCTACCCGAACCAATCATCTTCTGCACGGAGGATTGAATCAAACATAAACTGTCAGTGAACACAAAATTGCAATCCAATGCTTGAGTTACTTTTGAGATAGATATCAAATTGTAATTGAATTGAGGTATATAAAGGACACCAGTGAGAGTGATCAAATCTGTGACGTGAATATCACCAATAATATTTGTGTGCACTAAGTTCCCATTTGGCAATCTAACAGGAATATCAGGCACCCTTTTATATCGACTAAACATGCTAAGGGAACAACAAGCATGATCGGTAGCTCCACTGTCCAATATCCAGGCATCTATGGAACCAGAAATAGAGCAGCATGAGACACAAGTCTTACCTTGTGTCATGTCCGAGTGAGGCTTTGGTGCTGATTGTACAGAGTGTCCAAGATGTCGAACAACATTCACCGCATGCTCAGCATCATCACCCTTGACAGTGTTCTTGAGAATAGATCTGAGAGCTTGCATCTCCTCAATGCTAAAGAAAGCTCCAGGGCGAGAGTCATCCATATGAGCAGAGACCGACCTAGTACCTGTATCAACAGTATCTACACAATTAACTGCAGCCATCAGGTGCTTAGCAGGTGCAGAACCATCGCGAAATCTGAAGCCCGGAGGGTAGCCAGATTGCAGATATCTTGACAAAGGCGCTGCATCCGGCAAGTTTCAATCATTTGATTGCCAAGCTAAGTCTGCTCAACATATACCAGCCTTAGCTTGAGGGGGTGTGTAGAAATAATTGTTGTAATTAGCTATAAGTAGTTAGTTACAATAGGATTAGTCAATTAGTTACACAACTAAGTAAGTTGTTGAAACTATACACATATAAATACACTTCTGTGCTCATTTCTCAATCAATTGAATAGAAAGAGTTTTTCCCCTTTTTTCCTTTCTTCTCTGTTCAGTTCACAGTTTATTCATATAGATCAACGGATTCAAAGCGCTGGGGTGAAGTCCGTGATCTTAGTTTTAATCTACTAGATGGTGAAATCCCCTTGGCCGTTTGCAATATGAGCTCACTTGTATTTCTCAACTTGGGATACAACAAATTGAAGACAATTTTGAACTCCGAAATCTGAAATCATTGTCTCGCCGTAAAATGTTGGTGTTCCTAAACTTTGGCAAAAACAAAATAGAATTATAAAGTCTCATTTATTTTCCCCCAGTTTTTCATGTATTTGGCTCAGGAGGCTACATCGTCAATGGTTGAACCTTCGAGATATCCCACTCTGATTGCTGTTGCTCAGGAGCTGCAGAGGAGAGGCAACAATTGTTCAACTGTCGGTGAATTTGAGTTAACTTCAGCGGAAGTGGACTTAAAAACAGTACATGGTTTGTTGAAACTTCGTCAGGTACATGTGCCTCATAATCGATCCGCAGCGTGAATCCCTTGTGCGTATAAATTCCTCTAGACTTCTTAATATGGTTGGAATCACAAGGGTAACTGTGACTTAATTTGATCATGTACTTATTTTGTTTTGATATTTCATTTCATGAACTTGATTGGTTTATCTTGATATTCTATATATGCGTGTTATGATTTAGTTCTTTTGAATCTCTACTTGTTGGTAAGGTTGAAATATACTACTTATATTAAGCAAATGAGATATCATGTCACAATAATCTATAACAGAAAGCAAAACATTTTAAATCCCTGAAAGCATAAAATTTGTTATTGGAGAATATCATATAGTACATTATTATATTTGGCAGGATGCATAAGTTCAATACAAGATATTGAATATTGAAAGAATGAGAAAAGGGAAAAATACATCAAATTGAAATGTAGCAGAAGAGAGTGCTTTTAGTGTACAAATCTACAAGTTGAGCAGAAGAGGAAACATGTAACCAATTGATGACCTCGGAAACATGAAACTTGGCCTCTTGTCAAATGGAACCATTTCTAATCCGTTTAGTGAGCTAGTGGAAGGTGTGATTCAGATCAATTTATATGATTGATTAATTGATCAAAATAGAAAGGAATGGTAACCCGAAAGATGATAATTTCCGACTAGAATACAAAGAGCAAATTCATAAGATCAAGGCGTGCAATTGGAAGAATATCATACAGTTAATTAGTGTAGAGGTTCATTTTCTACTATTATCATCCTTTAAAAGAAAAATTGACGACCTCATTCTTCAGTTAGTTGCATTGTAAACATAATTTCTTGTTGACACAAGGAAACACAACCATTACAACAATAATAATGTAAAAACAAAAATGTCCAAACAAAAACCACATGTGCAGAAAATGAAATATTGCAAGCAAAGGCCTAATAACATGTCCTTATAAAAAAAATGGAGTTAACATCCCACACTGTCATAACCCCTGTGAAGTTTCACCAAAGATTGCACTGTTATAGGGTGTGCCCCTCAGTTTAAAGAATACATCATTAACATTAAAAAATAAAGAGCCAAAAACATGTAAAATTGAAGGCAAATGTATGTGAGACATAACAGCTTTACAAGCGTCAATCAATAAAGTAATTCTAATTAAAAACTAACTATAACAAGAATTAAATGAAAATCAAATCAAGAAGATAGTAGAAGAGGGCTTAATTTCAATAAACGAAAAGTACATAACATGAAATTACTGCATAGTTGTAATGGCATTTGCTTTTGTAGCATCAAATTGTATATCTAGCTTGTTGCTTGGGTCACATCTAGCTTTAGCCTGCAGCTCACGAATACATGTGGGTATATAATTGTTATGAGTATAATTTTCATTAAAATTAGGCTTGAAAAGAAGAAGGATACAGTATCCAAACATTACAAGGATAGAAGGCCAGTCCAATTGAGGGAGATCAGAAACAACTATACTGTTTTCATGAGCCTGGCAAGGTAAACTCACGAAACGAGGCCTGATGCCTATTCCATTTAGTGCTTCCTCTACGGAGTTTCTGAATCCAGGAACAACTGAGCATAACATTGATCCAACACAAGCGCATAACTCCTTGTTATTCTTTGAATCCTTGGCAGCCATATCAGTTGTAATTTTGTCGCCTTTTACATCTGAGATATAGAAATTAATATCAGTCATGTTTCCCATCACATTGAATTCAAACTGCAAATTTGGCTTGATGGGTGTGGAGGAAACTGGAGCTATGAGACTATTGAGGTTAGTTTCAAGAGGTGGTTGAACAATGTTGAGATTTAGAATCACTGGATTTGTTTCATCCGTAGTCTCTCTCACTGGTGAACTTATTCATTTTCTTATACAATTGTGCTAGTAGGGGAATGTGAAAGTTTATCGGTTTTCTTTTATAAGTGTAGTGATGATGATTGTGCTTCTCTAAGCAGAGTATTAATGTCTAGAGACATGATATTAAATTAACTTAGCCGTTTGCATTGGAAACCGTATTTGAAGTCCATCAAACACAGAAGGAAAAAAGGAGGAACGTCACAATGGTATGTAAAATCTTTTAAACAGAAGTAAGGAATAAATAAAGGGTCTTGGTAACGAGTGTTCTTGGGGCACTCTTTAAGCATCTTAAATTTAGTAATTATTCTTTTAAAAAGTCAACTATTACAATTTCAAATGCATTCAAAACACAACTTTTGATTAAAAATTTACCATTTAAAATGCTTAAAGAGTGGCTGGAGACACTTGTTAACATTTCCCATAAATAAATACTCCCTCCAATCACTCCTACTCTCTTTTAAAGACTATCTCTAATACCGAAACTAGAAAAAGTTCTAGAGGGGGCCAAAAACAAACTGTAATTTCTATTGTAACACAAATGTTAAGAGTAATTAAGTGGAAATAATAGAGTACATTGGGAGAAGGGGCTTAAAACTCTCTTATTTGGGAGAATTAAAAAATGAATTGGAGGAGAATTTTGGGGGGTTTAGGAGGGTTTATAATTTATATGAATTTTTCAAATTTAATATATGTTTATATAATATTCTTACGATTAAAAATATATTAATCATACGAATTAATTTATAACTCTAAAAAAAATCTCCTTTCAAAAAATGTGAAAGATTTCTCAATTTTTCCCTTTATTTTTCTCTTCCCTAAAACATTTCCTTCCCCTTCCGTATAAACTCTCAAACAAAGTCTAAGATGAGTTATTTTAACCTTATATACAAAAATATAATTAATGGGAGTATGCAACCCTTTACAATCAAATAGCGAAGATTTCTCTAACAAATACTCATTTTGTCCCTATATATAAGCACCCTTTGCATTTTTTATATTTCTTAAGAAAAGTTGTTAGTGTAATTAATGTGTCTATTTTGTGTGTTGATATTATCAAATTGTCATTTGTTTGTATGTGTATTAAATTTGACTTTTCATATTTCAAGACAAATTAATAGTATTAATTAACGGTATATTTGGGAAAAAAATAATAAATGTAGTAATTTGAAAATGAATTTATATCTAAAGACAAATTTTTAGTTAAAAAGTTTAGATATATAGGAACGGAGGGGCTAAAAATTAGCGAAGAATTAAGAATTCAATGGGGTATCAAACTAATCAAAAAATTGATTACCTAAACTCTTCCAAGTTCCAATCCGTCGTAATAAACCATCGTCAAGAGAGCATCTTTTTATAAGAAATGAGACCATCTACAACAGAGCACTCCATTTTGGTGCTTAAGTGGGTTATGTACAGATCATCTATTTTTTAAATTTTTAATGGTATTACTTAATAAGCACCTAATCACTCCAACCCAGCACCTAAGAAAAAAGTTAACAAATAGATCTTATTAATAACTCAATGTCATTGTATTTCAAAAAAGTATTAGTTTGTGTACAAGTTATTACATATGGCCCACGAAAATTAAAGAGAGAGAGGGTGCTTATATAGCCACTCTTCTCTATAAGCACCAAACATTTTCTCTCAACAATGAAGGTGCTTATTAATTCCGGTGCTAAATATGTGAAGCACCCACCATTGTGGATGCTCTGAGATCATCACAATCAACGATTGCTTGAAGGACATACTCCCTCCGTCCCATAATAACTAAGTCATTTGCAAAAAAATATTGTCCCAGAAAAATTGACCTATTTCACTTTTCAATACAATATTAATTATTTTTTTTGAATTATAACACTAATTAATACTACTTTCACCACTGCAATTCAATATATTCTACTTTGCATTTATGATAAAGAAGAATGCACCAATAGTTGATAAGAGTACTCAAAACCATATTTCTCTCTCTTTCACTTATACACTTTTTCTTAATAAGTGTGAAATGAGTCAATGACTCAGTTAAAATAGGACGGAGGGAGTAGTAGTTATGTTTAAAGTTGAGGATTTTTTTTCTTATAGTTATATTTTATTCAACCTAGTTAACTAATAGGTTTAATTGCAGTTTTAGCCCCCTAACTTTCTCAAAGTTGCGATTTTGGCCCCCTAAGAAAAAAAACTACAAAACAGCCCCCTAAGTTTTGTAACTGTAGCAGTTTTGGCCCCCCAAGGCAAAAAAAAATAACACGTGGCACCTCACTTAGGGTGCCACGTCAGCATAGACCGAGTCAATATCAGCTTTGGAGGCCAAAACTGCTACAGTTGCAAAACTTAGGGGGCTGTTTTGTAGTTTTTTTTCTTAGGGGGCCAAAATCGCAACTTTGGAAAAGTTAGGGGGCTAAAACTGCAATTAAGCCTAACTAATAATATCAACATCTTTAATTTTTACTTTTTTTTCTAAAAAATGCAGCAAGTTAAATATTAATATTAGTCTTCCAAAAAAAATATTAACATTAAGGATGAAATATCATGTTACAAAGGTTAGGGCTATTACAAAATATTACTCGTGAATCACATAATAAATTGTGTACAGGTTCTAAAAAGAAAGTGGGTTACATATGTTTTTTGTTTCTTTCATATGCTTGTTAATTAATCTGGAGTGGCGAAACCTGTTTCATATACATATATTTCAAGTATTACATGATACATTGGGGGTGGCTACAGCCCCAAATCACGTATACTTGGTTCCATCCCCGCTAATAGGTTTTAAATTATTGTGGGTGTACTCTCTCTAATTTTTTTTCTTGTTTGTAATAGTAAATGGAGGGAGTAGTTCTTATAGGATTGTATAAAACACGACCATGTGCTTTAACCCATCACAGCGCATAAGCTATGGGTCAGATCTGATCCGATCAAAAAATCAAAAAAAGGGATGGGGTAGGACACAAGAACTAGGATTGGGTTATCATTTGGGTTACCTCATGTCATGTTCCAAATTGATTAATGAACAAGACTAATTATAATTAGGGTACATGTTACTACTTGCTCAAAAAAAAGAGTACATGTTTCTATAACAAAAATAAAAATTATGTATCGAAAAATGGGGCGAGGCGTGCTGGTCTATTTAGCCCACTACTTTTGGGGTTGATCTACTTGTTTGATTGACTTACTTGAATAATTATGTAATAGATTTATTTTATGCTTTTGAGTTTATTTTGATTGTTGGATTAATTTTTTGATTCGTTTTATGTTGGAGGATTTGTTTTATTTGAATCATTACAGACTTGTTTAATCTTATAATAGTGGCATTCCATCTATTAATTATGACGTGGAATTTGTTTAAGGTGTTGGAATTGTCCGGTAGGCTTGATTTTACCACAAATTTATTTCCTGCCAATTTTTGCTAGAGCATAGTTTAATTTATAACAACAAATTTATAATAATAAAAAAAGGTTTTTTCTTTGACGGGCATGTCCTCCAACTCGTCAGCGTGCCACTAAATGGGGTAAGATGAGATTTTAGACTGAGTCACGTAAATTGACTCAGACAGCCTGTTTTTAAATGGGAAGCGGGGCAGATCTAAACAGGGCGGTCCTGCACGCTTCCATCCTCGATCTAGATGTTATTCACAAGATACCAAGAGAGGTAAGTGTGGTTTTAGGTCTTATTACCAATCTACAAAATTGTTTGAAACCTAAATGGTGAGAGTTGTTGCCATATTCCACAACCACTTTTCTTCTTCCTCCAATCTTTCTTCTTTCTTGCACTGTGCAAACAAAATCAGTCACCCACTTCCATAATGGAGAATAAAATCATCCCAACTTCAAAGGCTAGCAAAATCACTCCCAACCTTCTCAACGTTGCGATGTGTCAATTCAAGGCCAAATATCCCAAAGATGAAGATTGGTCATTGCCATTTGTAAAACCCTCTCAAATCAAAATCTTAAGGCTTCACAGATTCTTTATATAAGATATCAAAGAGGTATGATGTATTAAGTATTATAAAGTATACGATGCAGCAAAGTCACTGGACAACAAAGAGTTATCCACTAGTGTATGATCAATGTTATGCGACGGGCATTATGGACTCGGAAGCAACGCTGAAGAAATGGATTGGCCTTACATTCTTGTATGCTTTGGGTGTTGTATTATTATTGATAAATGTGAAAACTTCATTAAGAAAGAAGAGAAATGGGGAGAATGATTTTCTCATTACTGTGGAAATTTCAGGAGAGGTCAGAGTTCTACTAGATATTGTACAAATTGTGGAAGGTACAATCAAACAATTATTGCAAGACAGTGGTAATTTGGCAGCAAAATCGTCTTTTACTCCCTATGACCCATCTCTCAAGTTGCATATGATTCCGAGTCTCCTCCTTATAATGATCCATCTGCTTATCGACGACTCATAGGTCGACTACTCTACCTCACTACCACAAGAACTGACATCACTTTTGTTGTCCAACAGCTGAGTTAGTTTGTATCTAGTCCAAATGAAGTTCATTTTCAAGTACTTCTTCTTATACTATATCATCTTCCTTATCTTATGCAAATTGTGCCGACGCGTATAAGCAATTTTTCCTTTCAATTTCAACCAACTCTGATACCATGATAAATGTGAAAAACTTCAATTATGCCTTTCAATAATTTTTCTGATGAGGTGACTTAATATAATATGTTTATGAGTAACTTTATTAGTGAATTGAAAGAGATAGAAGGGTGTGACCCTGAAGATGATGATCATATTTGTTGTTTATGCCTTCAATTTGAGATTATGAGAAAACTCATAATCGTGACACGATTATGAGTGGCGTGACACGATTTTGTTGGCAGAACGTATGGTTCATGCTGAAGGCAAAATCGTGGCACGATTTGTACAAGCGTGACGCGATTGCTGGATAAGGTTGTCGTACCTTGGGTCGTACGCTTCAACCGTGACGCGATTTTCATAGGCGCGGCACGATTTTGTCTGTCACTATGTACTATTTAAGTGTTTCAGCTCATTTTTTGAAGTGTGAGGAGAGAGAACTTCAAGAGAAAAAAAACTTGGGAAATCAAAGGAGGTAACTTTAGGGTTTAGGGACTTTGATTAGAGTTCTCTTGGGTTAGGAAACATTGTAAACACCTCGGGTGAGCGAAAATCATTGAGTGTCTTGTTCATTGGTGAGATTGGGAAAATGGGTAGAAATTAGGGTTGTTCTTTGTGAGCTTGTTAAAGCTAATTTCTTGTAACTCATTTGTATCACTTTGTAAGAACTCATTGATAGTGGATTGGAGAGATCAATCTCTCTCCCAGAGTAGGTCTAATTGGACCGAACTGGGTGAACATTTCTTGGTGTGTTTTGTTTCTCTTCTCCCTTTATCTTTTGCTTGTGGTTTTGTGCTTTTCCCTTTGATTCCTAGATTAGATCTAGGTGCTGCTATTGTTGTTATTGCTTGTGTTTACTTTGATACTGGTTACTACTTTCCTTTACTCCACACATCATAGTTTGTATTGGTGTGAGATTTTGAGTCCGAATTCACAACAATTGGCGCCCACCGTGGGGCATAGGAGTGAATTGGTTTAGTGAGTACCATGGGTTCAAAGTGGGATATTGAGAAGTTCACCGGAAGTAACTATTTTGGGTTATGGAAGGTGAAGATGCAAGCGGTGTTGATACAACAAAAATGTGAGAAAGCTTTGAAGGGTGAAGGTGTGTTAGCGGTAATCATGTCACAAGCGGAGAAAACCGAGATGGTGGACAAGGCTAGGAGTGCCATTGTCTTGTGCCACGGTGACAAAGTTTTGAGGGATGTCGCGAAGGAACCTACCGCGACGTCTATGTGGTCAAAGTTGGAGTCATTGTACATGACCAAGTCTTTGCCTCATAGGCAATTCCTTAAGCAATAACTCTACTCATTCAAGATGGTGGAGTCAAAGACCCTGATGGAGCAATTGACGGAGTTCAACAAAATCCTTGATGATTTGGAGAACATTGAGGTGAAACTTGAGGACGAATTCAAAGCTATACTCTTGTTGTGTGCTCTACCGAGATCATTTGAATCCTTCAAGGATATCATGCTCTATGGCAAAGAAGGCACTGTCAGCTTGGAAGAAGTTCAAGTGGCTTTAAGAACCAAGGAGTTGACCAAGTCGAAGGACTTGAGAACGGACGAAAACAGTGAAGGCCTTAGTGTTTCAAGAGGAAATGGTGGAGGTAGAAGTAACCGAGGAAGCTCAAAAAGCGGTAACAAGGAAAATTATAAGTGCTTTAAGTGTCACAAGTTTGGTCACTTCAAGAGCGATTGTCCGGAGGACAATGAGAACTCCGCGCAAGTTGTGTCCGAGGAGTATGAGGATGCAGGTGCTTTAGTTGTGAGTTGTTGGGAAGATGAGGAAGGTGAGGTCTCTCACCTTGGTATTGATGCCTTGTAGAGCGGTGATCGTCTGGAGAAACGTTAAACACTCAACATCAGCCTGGAGAGGCGGTGGGTAGAATACTCAAGGTTAGCCTGGAGAGACGGTGTGAAGAATACTTGTGATCAACCTTTGAGGTGGAGTTGCAAGGTGGAGGCATAGTGTGTGTACGCATTTGAAAGTTGAGGTAGAGAAAGCTCAACTTGAGGTGGAGTAGGTGACACGAAGAATGGTACGACTATGGAGGCCTTGGGTGTTTATGCTCTAGTTGTGAGCATGTGATCTTCAAGGAAGCGGAAGACGTTCCGTGGTTGAAGAGAATTTGGTGTAGACTTGTGGAGCTACTTGGTGTAGTTGGATGCAAGGAAAAGAAAATGGGGATTGATGGTTGATGGTTAAAGTGACATCATCATCAATTTGAAGTCAAGGTGGAGAATGTTGTTTATGCCTTCAATTTGAGATTTTGAGAAAACTCATAATCGTGACACGATTATGAGTGGCGTGACACGATTTTGTTAGTAGAACGTATGGTTCCTGCTGAAGGCAAAATCGTGGCACGATTTGTACAGGCGTGACGCGATTGCTGGATAAGGTTGTCGTACCTTGGGTCGTACGCTTCAACCGTGACGCGATTTTCATAGGCGCGACACGATTTTGTCTGTCACTGTGTACTATTTAAGTGTTTCAGCTCATTTTTTGAAGTGTGCGGAGAGAGAACTTCAAGAGAAGAAAACTTTGGAAATCAAAGGAGGTAACTTTATGGTTTAGGGACTTTGATTAGAGTTATCTTGGGTTGGGAAACATTGTAAACACCTTGGATGAGTGAAAATCATTGAGTATCTTGTTCATTGGTGAGATTGAGAAAATGGGTAGAAATTAGGGTTGTTCTTTGTGAGCTTGATGAAGCTAATTTCTTATAACCCATTTGTATCTCTTTGTAAGAACTCATTGATAGTGGATTGGAGAGATCAATCTCTCCCCCAGAGTAGGTCTAGCTGGACCGAACTGAGTGAACATTTCTTGGTGTGTTTTGTTTCTCTTCTCCCTTTATCTTTTGGTTGTGGTTTTGTGCTTTTTACTTTGATTCCTAGATTAGATCTAGGTGCTGTTATTGTTGTTATTGCTTGTGTTTACTTTGATATTGGTTACTATTTTCCTTTACTCCACACATCATAATTTGTATTGGTGTGAGATTTGAGTCCGAATTCACAACAATATCGATGTTCCGTTTGATTTCAAGAAAGCTAATGCAATCAGGACTAATCTTGGTTCTTGTTCAAGATTGTGTCAACTGTCAAGATACAGTTAGATTCATCATGAAGAAAAGTATTAATTCGGCTGAAAGTGATGAAGAAATTGATAGTGTGTGTCAGTATTTGTGTAATGTGTTGGCTTAATTAGTATTCATTTTGCAAAAATCAGCTGTTTTCTTTGACCCTAGAGTTTCAAAAAAGGTAAATGATATTACTGAGGCATGTAGAGCTATAAAGTCACATATTTGTCCTCAGTTTTTCATGTATTTGGTTGAACCTTCAAGATTTCCCACTCTGATTGCGGTTACTCAGGAGCTTCAGAGGAGAGACAACAATTGTTCAACCGTTGGTGAATTTGAGTTAACTTCAAGGAAAGTGAACTTAAAAACAGTACAAGATTTGGGGGAACTTCATCGGGTATATGTTCCCCATAATCAATGCCCAGAGTGAATCCCTTGTGCTTGTAAACTCCTCTTGACTTCTTAATTTGTGTAGAATCACAAGGCTAACAGTGACTTAATTTGATCATGGACTTATTTTATTTTGATATTTCATTTCCTGTACTTGATCGGTGTATCTTGATTTTCATAATATGCTTAATTTACTATTGTTATGGTTTAGTTCTTTTGAATATCTACTTGTTGGTATGGTTGAAATAAACTGTTTATTTTAAGCAATCTTAATACAATATGAAATGATTCACATTGTTATTCCCTAAATATGAAATCGCATGTCGTGGTAATCCATAACAGAAAGCAAAACATTTTGAAACCCTTAAAGCACAAAATTTGTTATTAGAGAATATCATACTATTAGGTTTATTATATTTGGCAGAATGCACAAGTTCAATACAGGATATGCAATATTTTAATAATGACAAAAGGAAAAACACATTGTAGCATAATTAACTGTCATAAGGAATGTGATTCCAAAGATCGCGAGAACCAAGCATAGTGGTAATGGTATTTGCTTTTGTAGCATCAAATAGTATATCTAGCTTGTTGCTTGGGTCACATCTAGCTTTAATTAACATGCAGCTCAAGAATACATGTGGGTATATAATTGTTACTAGTATAACCTATCGTCTTTTCGTTAAAATTAGGCTTGAAAAGAAGAAGGATACAATAGCCAAACATTACAAGGATGGAAAGCCAGTCCAATTGAGGGAGATCAGTAAAAAGTATACTGTCTTCATGAGCATGGGATGATAAACTCACCAAACGAGAGGCCTAATGCGTATTTTGTTCGGTGCTTCCTTGACGGAGTTTTTGAGTCCATGAACAACTTAGCTAGAGCTATCAAAATGGGCCGTGCCGTAAGAGCCGACCCGTTTAACCCGATTAATTATAGGGTTTGGGCCTTAAATATTGAGCCCGAATTTGAATAGGGCTTTTTAGTCCATGAACAACTGAGCTAGAGCTGTCAAAACGGACCGGGCCGTAAGGGCCAGCCCGTTTAGCCCGATTAATTATAGGACTTGGGCCTTAAATATTGAGCCTGAATTTGAATAGGTTTTTTAGCCCGGCCCTAAAAAGCCCGGTACCCGTTAGGGCTAACCCGAACAGGCCGCGGGTAGCCCGTTAGCCCGCATAACAAAAAAAAATCCTATAAATTATATATATTTTTCAAAATATTCTTTACTTAGTTGATTATAAAGTAAAAAATAAATGTGAAAATTCAATGAGTTAACACAAATATAAATGTAATATAAAATTATATTTATTTGTTTCGTTATTTATAATTTTAAAGATCGAATCTATAAATATCTATAACCATAACGTATCTAATTTATTTAAAATTGTTTTCCTCGCCGTTTTAGTTTACGAAGTTTGTACAAAAATGTTTACAATTTATTTTTGTGCTAGACAATATTTAAACATATTAAAATATTATTTATAAAAAAAATTATAGGAGTATTTTATAGTACTTTTTATTTTTTTTAAAAATGTAATTTTTAATACGGGCCGGCCCGTTTAGCCGCGACCCGTGTAGGGTCGGGCTCGGGTAGCATATTTCAAGCCCGTTTTTCACTGAAAACTCTTAACGGGCCGGGCCGTCCGGTTTGACAGCTCTGAACTGAGCATAATACAAATTGAACACAAGCGCATAACTCCTTGTTATTCTTTGAATCCTTGGAAGCCTTATAAGTTATAAGCCACACTGAAAGTCATATCACTGGTGTTGTCACCTTTTACATCTGATATATGAAAATTAATATAAGTCATATGTTTTTTTTTTTGGGGGGTGGCTGGGGTTTGAACCCCGGACCTTGCATATATTATGCATTGTCCATACCAACTGAGTTAAGCTTACGAGGACATAAGTAGAGCTATCAAAATGGGCATGGTCCACCGGGCTGGCCCTTCGGCCCTCTATTTTAGTGTGGGCTGGGCCGTAAAACAGGCATGAAAAAACGACCCTATCTTTTTAGGTCAGCCCATCGGGCCTACATTTTAGATGGGCCAGCCTGGGTTGGGCCGTCAAGCTTGCGGGCTGGCCCTTTAAAAAAAATTAAATAGTTTATAAATAGTTTTATTAGATAAGACTGAATTATTTTATTATGTAATATTGAATTTTGTTGTCTTCAAGGTTCATTTTGTTAGTTATGACAAATAATCTACTTTTGCATTGATTCTTTTGTGTTATTTATCCTTATGGATGTTGATTTAATAGACGTTTTATATATAATTTAACTAAGTTTACGAAGACATGTGATTTATTTGATATATAATAATTTATTTAATATGTTTCTATTAAAAAAATATGTGATATGTAGCTTTATTGTTCATTCCATCGATTTTTTTTCGAAAAAAGCAAAATATTACATTTTGAAATATGGGTCACACTGACCCATCGAACTGTGTAGCCCACTACTAATTGGGCTGGGCTCAATTTTTGTAACCCATGAATCAAGTGGGCCGACCAACTCAAACCCATTTATATGAGCTAACCCACCGGGCTGAGGCGAGCTGGGCCGGGCCGGCCCATTTGACAGCTCTAGACATAAGTCATATGTTTCTCATCAAATTGATACAATCCTTACGGATTTTTTTTCCCCCAAATGTGAGCATGTTAAGTTTTAACAGAATGATTGGGGATTTAAATGGGAGTTATTGCAAAGATGTCAAAATTATTGCGGATTTTATTTTTCTATGAGCAATTTAATTGTCATCGAACATTAGACTTATTGGTATCATAGGAGGTCTCAATGCAAATCATTTTCAAACAAAATAATCAATCGGTAACAGATATTTTGAATTAAAACGTATTTATTTGACACAAATGTCTACGATCTGAGTACATTTTTGTAGAGTCTCACATATTTTAAATAAACACTATTTATTTATTATTGTTGCAACTATTCAAAGCTTGAATCATTTTTTGTATTCACTGCACGAGCTCCTACAAAGTAAAAACAAATATATATTAATATTTAGATTTGCTAAAAAGAATATACAATATATAAAAGATGAAAAGAGAGTAAATCCGAATATCATTGCATAATTTTTGTTTTTACCTGCGCCTAACATTTGTGTTTCCTACAATATCTTACACACTCATCAAAATCACGTCCAAATTTGTGATTGAGACATATTCCATCACACTTCCATTCACAAAATGGTTGTACAAGCTTGATTGGAGGAAACTTTGGAGATGGAGTGATGCATTCAACTTGTGTTGCAACTAAAATAATCATTAACATCATCACAAGGGCATTTCTTTTCATGCTTACTTCCATGACTCCTTTTCAATTTGTCACTTTTATCAATTTCTATTAAAATTATCTTTTTGTGATGTTATTGATTTTGCAGAAAGACCTTATTTATAGCAAAAAAATAAAATAAAATTGGACGTATAAGCGTTTTCAAAAGTAAAGCAGTCAAATCAATATTTATTATAATTCCCTTTTTTCGGATCTTTTGGGTTTTACATGATACCTTATTTATAACAATTAAAAAGTGTGCATATAAGAGTTTTCAAACGGGAAAAAGCTAATGTGCACGAGAGCAAAATACAATGATAATAAATTTTCAAATATAAAAAGTCAAACATTTTTTTTTTGGAACATAGTTTGCATTTTTTTTGTCAAATATATTTTTACTTTCTTTTATACTAGTACTAGCGGTCAGTACCCTAGATCAGGGGTTCAAACTTTTGATCCTTCAATGTGTACTCCGTTGTTGTATTGACTTTCGGATGTATCAAAATTGCATATAAATTCACAAGTGTCTATTTTATTACTCAGTTAATTATCAGATTTGTTTTTAGAAATTTAATTTAGTCTTTGAAACTTTTTTTTTAGTTGTTCAATTTAGTTCGTAAAATTACCTGCAAAAGGGTCACTATAAATCATATTGCAATTTTGATATGTTTAAAAACTATAGTGACAATGTCCCACACATCCGAGGATCAAAATAGGTGTTTGATTATTTAGAAAGAAAGGAAAAGTTAATATATTCAATGACAAAGACAAAGGTAGTAAAAGAATTTTTTTTAAGGGAGTAAAATTATTATTATATTAATATATACTTAATTTATTTAACAAAGATTGTATATGGTATAAAATTTAACATATACACATAATATATAATTACTATTCAAACATTTTTTTTTTAAAGTTCTCTTCAAACTTAGAATTTGGTATAATATGTAATAGATATTAAAATTGCCATTGACCAAAAAAAATATTGAAATCGCTAATAATAGACACATCTAATCACTTTACCTAAGTGGTACAGAACACAGGATAACTCCTACAACATGATATTTCAAGAATGAAAATATTAAATTAAATAACTAATCGAAGCCAGTCCTTCAAAAAAACAAACTGATGAAAGCTATTGAAAAAGCAGCGTGGTTTTGCCTACATAAATGTTATTGATTAATACCATAAAAAACTAAGTAAATTGCTTTTTTGACTGCAGATTTTTTATAATAACAAATGAAAATGTCTAAAATACCCTCAACGGTAGTTAACTACCGCTGTCCAAGTCGGCAGCAGTTAACTACCCCTGAGACCAGCAGTAACTAACTACTATTCACAAGTGCTACATGAAATAACATTTTAAGAAAAAGCTATAATCTTGTGAGTAAAGTTTGTTACCAAACACGTCATGTTTTGATTCAACAAGCTTATAAGCTAATTCAATAAATTATAAGTTAATTTCTCGTCGTTACCAAACACAGCCAAACTCTATAAATAAAGTTTGGCCAACAATTGTTTCATCCAAGAAATGAACTCAATGTCTCTTTAACAGTTTGTCCTTAGTAGAATTTAATTATCTTGTCCACTCTTTTCATTGTTCATAAATTACATAGTTTTTAAGAAATTTTGATTTTGATGAAAATTATTTTAATATTGATTAAAATTATAGGTATATACATTTTTCATTTTCATATTGTTTTTTTTAAGAGGCTAAAATGAATTATATTACTACAACGAGGTCTTTCTTGGCACAAGACGTGCCAAGGAAGAACAACCAAAGTCAATACAAGAAAATGCAATATTTACAAGGCAAGAGCCTACACCACAAAACAATCCAGAGCTACAAAATTAGCCTATGCCTAGTAAAGTGAACGGGATAAGCCACCAACTGTGATAGTTAAAGGGAAGAGTTGCAAACTTCACCTTCAACCACTTGAATGTTAACAACTTAATCCTGTCCACCACTTGCATAATTGAGATAACTTTGGCATTAAAAATTATGTTGTTCCTTTCCTTCCAAATTTCTCACACTGTCGCAAACCAAATAACTTGTGAAATTGATTGCCGCGACTTAGTGAAACCGCCAAGAAGGCTGAATTGATTAAAATGCCCTGTTACATCATTAGGCACAACCGTAGCAACACCAAGCCACTGAAAAATGTGATTCCAAACCGAGCTAAAGAGATTAAAATGAAGAAATAAATGAGTGGATGTTTCAATCATTCCACAACCACCAACACAAAATTGAGCATCAAAGTCTATAACACGTCACCTATTTAAATTATCCTTTGTAGGGAGGTGATCACGAAACAGACGCCACGCAAACAGCACAACCTTTAATGGAACGTCCTTATGCCAAATAGGAGGCGCTGCCACATTATCAACATGAACCTGAGCAATGAGAGAATTGTATGCACTTCGAACTGTATAAATAGAAGATGGGTCCACCGTCCACATCCATTTGTCCTCCCTGTGAACCTGTAAAGAAACATTTTGAAGACCACAGGAAAATCATTTAGGTTGATTGAAATTCATTTTCATATTGTAATAAAGTATACTTATCTTTTTCAATAACACCAACAATATAGATAATGTAATACATTCTTATTTTGAATGACACAAATAATATAATATTCTTAATTATTTTTTTTAAAAAGTAGTATAACATTCTGATTTACTAAAAGAAATATACCATTCTTATATTAAAATTTGTTTAAAAGTATAATTAGAAGTGAAAAAATCATCTAAAACCACGTGTATATAGATTTACCGCCGATTCCATGTTGCAATTCCTCCAATGATTTCCCAGCAATAAACATTAGCAAGTCAAATGTTCAATGCTTTTCCCCCAAAACAAAAAACAAAGTTCAATGCTTTTATTACATAACGTGTCCAATTGCTCTTTATATCATTGATTTTTATTTTGTTTACAAAAACAAAACAATATTCATTCAAATCGATATAATACATCCTCGTGAGCTTAACTCAGTTGGTAGCGACAATGCATAATATATGTAAAGTTCAGGGTTCAAACCCTGGCCACCACAAAAAAAAAAATCGATAGAGTACATCAGATGCAAACATCATATAAACGTAAAGAGTGAATCTGCGAACAAACTCACAACACCCAAATTAATAACATACAACTATAAAATACCTACAAATAATATGATGAAATCAAAGTCACTAAAATACTCATGTTTCCGAATATGCAAAGTTGATGTCTAAATCATTGTCGTGGTGTTCGTTTTAGTACCGTTATATCATTGATTAATTGTTCCCTTTTCTCTTTATTAACTTTAAAACATAATACACTTCAAATATTAATTTTATTTTCTCTCTCTTTTTAACGATAATTTCGTATTTTCAAACTTTGTAACGTTATTTCAAAAATTAATATACAAAGAAGAATAACGAACCCTAAGACCATCTACAACAGAACACTCCATTTTGAGTGCTTAAGTGAGTCATGCATGTATAGATCATCTATTTTTTAATTTTTAATAATGGTATTACTTAATAAGCACCCAATCTCTCCAACCCAGCACCTAAGAAAAAAGTTAATAAATAGATCCTATTAATAACTTAATGTCATTGTATTTCAAAAAAGTATTGGTTCGTGTACAAGTTATTACATATGGCCCACGAAAATTAAAGAGAGAGAGGGTGACTATATAGTCACCCTTCTCTATAAGCACCAAACATTTTCTCTCCACAGTGAGGGTGCTTATTAATTTCGGTGCTAAACAGGTGAAGCACCCACCATTGTGGATACTCTAAGCTCCTCCAAATTTAGATCACGACCTCTTTACTCCAAACCTTAAGAAACTATTTTAGAACTTTCAGCCTCTCTTTAATGAACGGGGTCATCCATCCTGCATGCCGGATAGAGTCTCAACGAAGCTTAACCATATCCAACCCCTCTGACTCAACCAAAATTTATTGAACCTAAACGGTTTAGGACTCCAAAGTTGAGACGAATAGCGAAGAACTAAAGGATATTGGTATGAAACATCACAAGTAGGGGTGAGAATGAGTCAGGCCGAGTCAGACTTTGTTTAAATAGGTCTGACCAAGTTAAAAATAACTAAGGCCTAAGTTTTGGCTTTTTACCTGTCAAAGGCTTTATTTTAAGTTTGGCTTGACCCTTTTAAAAGTATGATCTGACCTATTAACCTGTCTAAAAGCCTAGTTTTTGTTACAAATTTTAAAAGGAGTTATTCATCCAGTTTTCTTTCTTTTCAATTTGTGCAACATACTTTATGTGGAGATAAACATTAATTATATACACATTAAACTAATAAAACACAATCGTAAAATTTATAGATAGATAGAAACTCAAGAATAATCATGTCTGATAACAAGAAGGATTTCAAACTTACTCTAATAACCATGCTTAACCTTAGGCATATTAGTATCAAGCCTCAAAAGTTCACACAAATCAAATAACAATATGAAATTCAATGATAACTTAACAAGCTTTCAAACAGTAAGAAACTGAAAATTAAATTAGCACTTAAGCAGGAAAAAAATGCATTAAATCTTCAATGTGATAAAAAAAATCACCAATTTAATATGAGAATTTAAAGGAATTGTTATTCGTTTTTGTATTACTATATAAATAATAAATGTAGGAAAATGTAATATACTCATATACGGGCAAGTCTAATAGATCTGATAGGTTTTTTTATGAGCCTAAGTCTACCCCATTTAAATTAATAGGCTTTTTAAAAAGTTCATGCTTGACCTATTTATTAAACGAGTTAGGCTGGATTGGGCTTTCACTAGGCCGGACCATAGGCCCCTGAAGAACAGCCTGACCTATTCCCACCACTAATCACACGGCAACACCCATTGGCTAGCAGGGTCCCACCTATCCAACCGACTCAGAACTCTACCAAACGGTTGAAACAATGTGAACGCCTACCAAGAAGGGGAAGATCCATCACACCCATATCTGACACAAAACTCCCAAACACAAAATATTATTGCAAAGAGGAGTTTTAAGGAACATTCACCAACAATGTTGTATGTTTTGTTTTAATGATTTGAGTTTCAAAATCATTTGTTTTTTTTTTTCTTGCCGAATTGTGAAAAATATTTGTAGTTCTATCTTTAATTGGTTTGGTTGAAATCTGACATATTCGGGGGATGAGGTAGGGGTGACAAAAATACCCATGCCCACTGATACCTGTGGGTAAAATCTGTCACAGATAAACGAGTATCCACGAGTATAATAAACGGATATTTGACTACCCATTATTATATAGATACGTACATACACAGATTTGATTGTATCTATACCTACGGGTACCCATACCCAATAATAAATTAAGTAAATTACTAAAATATCCTTATATATCTTATCTTATCTTATTACTTAAAGTTGTTACCTCATTGAAAGAAATTTTACCGTCCACCTAAGATTCCTCATTAATAAACTATTTTTATTTTTAGTTTTTATAATTCATCTTATTAAGTTTACCGTTTCCTCTTCATTCACATCATAAAACATACCCTATGGATTATTTAAGAATCATGAATTTTCTATGAATTATGTATGTTTATGAAATTTTGAATGGATTATGTATGGATGTTTAAATGTTGAAGTTTTTTGGTAATTAATAAAAGTTATTATTTGTAAAAAAAAAAAAAATTAAAAAATTCATGGGTACCCATGAATACCTCAATACCCACGGGTACCCGCATAGTGGATACCCACGAGGGTACGGGGCGGACACAGGTATCATATTTATCCAACGGGGGGGGACGGGTATTATCCTATCTGTACCCATAGGTACCCATTGACATCCCTAGGATGAGGAAGTGGAAATTTCTTATCATATAACTTTGTTGCAAAAGGGAGCAAAATGAATAAGGTATCACATTTATTTTGGTTATCAACATATCGATATCGACGCATTTGATTGGAGTGGAACAATATTTTATTCAACGGGAATATCGTTAATTCATGTTGGAACACATGGAGTGTTATAGTGTGAATTAAAAAAATTCGCATGTCAACTTTCTCAATCAGTACTCATTTATGATGCGAGATCAAGCCATTGATTTTCCAACGGTCAACTAATCCTAGCCATCGGATTTGTAACTTATCTTTGACTCTTTACCTATAAATTGAGCTCCTCTCCCTCACTTTTACTCACACGAAAAGTTCTCTTGAGTTGTCAAAGAACTTTTCTCTCTTCTCTTTCCTTTAACTTATGTTAACGAGCTATTCTTTTCTTCTCCCTCTTTTTCTGTCCCTTCGGATTTAAAGAGTTCTTAAGGCCATTGTCCCTTTAGTTTATAATGTCCCTTCGGAATTAAGATGGTCTTAATAACATAGTCCCTTCAGGAAATTTTATCCCTTCGAAAATAAGAGTATTCTTAAGATCAAAGTCTCTTTTGAGATAAAGCATCCCTTCGGAAAATAAGAATGATCTTAAGAATATAATCTTTGTTTTATGTTTTATGCCCTTGGAGAAGTTAGAGGTTAGAGTGGTGGAAACACCATATTAGAGTGGTCATATAGTACCATATAATAATGGTCGTAGTACCATAATATAGTGGTATCAATACTATATTAGAGTGGTCTTAGCACCATATTTGAAGGTGTATTTCTAGAACAGATCTTATAGTGCAATATGACTCTGATACAGTTGTAGTTAGGCAGTGCCACGAAACGTCTTAAAGAGAGCGACCTAGTCCGCGACTCAGCCTAAGAAACTCTTCGGTGACAAAAATATTTTTTAACTAATATTTACTACTGTTCCAACAATTCAAAGGAGGCGATTAATACTATCAAACAGATTATCATGGGTTTGGTTTATTAACATGGAGGGTAGAGACAAAAACTCACTTTTTTGGATTGGTTTCGTAGTTCATTATCATGAATCCAAAGATTGAAACAATCTTGGACTGAGAGAATTTAGTAGGTTTCAATTTGGCATTGTCGAGGTTCCACAACTGGTTTTGGTTAGTAGTCTGTTGGTGACAGTTTGATACTATGCAGGTTGTGGTGAATTTTTTTTTTAGAAAAACACCGATGAAAATTAAAAGAGCAGGGCTATTTATCATGATGAAAATTGTCCCAATCAGATTGCGAATAGGAAAGTGTCTGCTACTAAAAGAGCATTGCTAATTAAATGAGCACTGCAATTAACCAATCACCTTTGTACATGGCCACAAAACAAGGAAGCTGGTGCTATAAATTAGGAAAAAAATATTGAGCAGAAACACTGTCGTGAAACTTTCGCATGGAAATGTGTCGTTATAACTAGCATTACGCAAATTTAAAAACATAATACTCCGTAATTGTAGTATTTGTGCGAAAATCGTTTTACATTCTCACAATTTTCAATATGTGACCCTTTCGTAAAACATAGATTTGTTAAAAAATGATTGTACATTATTTTTTGGAAAGAAAAAAAAAAACATAGCAGAGTTGCTCCCCCACATGTACATCTCTATAACTGTTTTAAGTTTTCTTTGCAGGTTCTCTCTTATATTTTCTTTATCGAGGGAGGTGGTTTTAAGTGAATTTTTCCTCTCTATTTCAATATAAATACATGATTTTTATGTATATTTAGATTTTTTTTGTGTGATTTCGTCGTCTAAGTGTGATGTTGTGTTATTCGTCGTCTTGTGTGACATTTTTTTATTTCTAGTTTGATTGTGATGTTCATTTGATTTAATCAATGATTTGGCCGTCAACGATGCAAATCGAAGGCATGAGTATTAATTTTATAATTTTATTTGTAGGAATTTTTGAGTTTATTTGAAGTTTTTTTGAATGATGTAGCTCGATATACTAAAGCTTCCGCGTACGCAATATCCAGTAAGGGGTCTCACTATTTGGTCTATGAGGAATGCTAGCAACACTCTCTTTTGGACACTCTCTCTAACACTCACTTTTTTATTGGATGAAATTCATGCATGTCCCACCACTTTGTGTGGGTTCTATTTCCAAAGTGTACACTCACAATGATTTAAACCAATAAAAGAGTGAATGTTAGAGAGAGTGTTCAAAAGAGAGTGTTGCTAGCATTCCTCTTTGGTGTATTGTATGCAGTCTTACCTAGATTTTTAAGCAAGAGACTGTGTTAAGGACTTGAACCTCGTGACCTTTCAATCACGTGACATCAACTTTATCATAGTCTTACCTACCTTTCATTGTGTATTGTAATCACTGTTAGTGTAAAATTGATTCAGGGTTTGGTTATAGATTGCTTAAACACTTACTATTTATCTGGTTTTTAATATGGGCACATGTTAGCCTGACCTAAAAAAATTCGGCACAGCTCATCCAATTTTAGGCATGTTATATTACTGTCTAACAGTAAATGTGTAAAATATTTCTTATTCTTTAAAACATAGTAGAATCTGTTACATAAACTGGAAGCATTACTAGAGAATTGAAATTGAATCACATTTTATTGAAACTAAACTGACTTGTTTTAAAATGAAGTAACAGCCATAAACGGTTCACTATTTAAGTATTAATGCAATGCTTTGTTTTCACTATAATAAGTTCCTTTAGCATCCCTCAAAATAACAAAAACAAAAAGTTCCTTTAGCAAGGAATATTTTGAACCCTTTATATTGGAAAAATTCAATTGACATCTCAATTTTCAATTTGATGATAGTATTCTTCTAGAGAAACTGGTTTATAATCTAAAGTAACAAGATACATGACAACAATGCAATCAAATTTAAGGAGTAGGTTTTATCATCCCCAAAATCAATTTCAGGTAAAAAAGTCATTTTACAAAAGATGCTTGTAAGTGTTTTTAGTTTTTACATTGGAAAGACATGATCCATTTTCTATCAAAACTTCTAACTGCTGAGACCTAAATTAAAAGTTTCAAATTTCAATAGAACTTTGAGCATGGAACAAACAAAATACTCTTGCTATTCAGTACTCAAGCAAAGGAAATCAATCAACTGATTATGCAGCGGATTAAACTCTTGAAGAAGACTGAAGGTAAAGCCATTCATGTTTGGTTTGCTGCATAAACTAATCAAAGAAACGTGTAAACTAAGCAAGTAAAATCTAAATAGCTGAATGAGAGTAGCACTAGCAATTTTAGTAACATGTGTCCACTCTAAACTTTACCAAAACATAACTATTAGATAGTCTTAGCAATGGTGTGTTCCATTCGACTCTTAAGCTCCGTTAGATGATTCTCCAAAACATCAATTTCAACATGCTGGTTATTCTCACTAAGCAAATTTGTGGCAACGGCAATTGCAGACTCAATCTTCTCAATTTCTTCGGTGGAGAGCTTTGTATTAATATCCTTTTTCTTCGCGACATTTCTCATTTTGTAAATGTAGAGATCCAATGCATTCACTGCTTCGGCCTTCCTTAGGAATTTCTTGTCTTCAATATGGTAATTCTCAGCTTCTTTAATCAACTTTTTAATTTCTTCAGCTGACATCCTATCTTTGTAATTTGTTATTGTAATCTCATTCATTTTGCCAGTGGATTTTTCCTTAGCAGAAACAGTCAAAATACCATTTTCATCAATAGAAAAACAGACATCGTAAGGGTGGCCGCGGGGAGCAGGGGTATGACCAGAAAGATAAAAGGAACCAAGCAAATTGTTGTCACTGGCTTTCGTTCTCTCGCCCTCATAAACCTCAATCAAGGAATATCATTGGTTATCTTCAACTGTAACATATTCTCGTGTGTTCTTCACAGGAATGCAAGTGTTCCTTGGAATCATCACACTCATGATATCTCCTACTAATGACCTACCAAGAGACAAAGGAGTAACATCCTGCAGCACCAAATTTGGAACATTGTTAATGCCTTCACTCAACAAAGCAGCCTGAACAGCTGCCCCATAAGCTACACCCTCATCAGGGTTAATGCTCTTGCACAACTCCTTCCCATTGAAAAATTCTTGCAATAGCTGCCGCACTTTGAGAATCCTCGAAGACCCACCAACAAGGACAACATCATCTACCCTGCTCTTGTCCATCTTAGCATCTGTAAGACAACTTTGAACAGTATTTATACACTCATTGAATAGATCTATATTCATTTCCTCAAACTTTGCCCTATTGATTGATGAAGAAAAATCAATGCCTTCGAATAAAGAATCTATCTCTATAGTTGCAACAACAAGGAAAGAAAGTGATATTTTTGCCCTCTCACAAGCGCTTCGCAACCTCCTCAAAGCTTTTGGATTCCCACTAATGTCCACTTTGTTCTTTATCTTGAACTCTTGTACAAAGTAGTTCACCATTCTGTTATCAAAGTCCTCTCCACCGAGGTGAGTGTTTCCAGAAGTCGCCTTAACTTGGAAGACGTTATCCTTAATAGTAAGTATTGACACATCAAAAGTGCCACCACCAAGATCAAACACAAAAATATTCCGTTCTCCAATACAACCAGTTCTCTTGTCAAGGCCATATGCAATAGCTGCAGCAGTAGGTTCATTCAGTACCCTCATAACATTGAGGCCAGCAATAACACCAGCATCTATTGTGGCTTTTCGTTGAGAATCATTAAAATAAGCGGGCACTGTCACAACTGCATTCCTAACAGGTGATTCTAGATATTCCTCAGCAATTTCTCGCATCTTGGTGAGTACCATAGAGGAAACTTCTTCAGCACAGAGCTGCTTCTCCTGATCCTTGTACCTAAGGGTAATCATGGGTTTATCATTGTCACCGGCAGTGACCTTGAATGGCCATAAACGTATATCGTCTTGAATAACAGGATCACTAAACTTCCTACCAATTAACCTCTTAGCATCTGAAAAAATAACATTAGTATCATTCAGTTGTTTGGTGATTGTCAGTTTGAGCATTAACCATGGGAAATCAATATTAACAAGTAC